>Ga0209489_106479_pt1 | contig 18807 bp, 22 predicted proteins | sample SiratrowhiteBW_FD_187527 | JGI IMG/M metagenome (GOLD analysis project Ga0209489, IMG submission 187527) | Root nodule microbial communities of legume samples collected from California, USA - Siratro white BW (SPAdes) (version 2) | ecosystem: Host-associated > Plants > Roots > Nodule | place...
TTTATTTTTTCCTTATTTAAAAAAAAAATACAAAAACATATATCTTTATTTTATTCCATTGATTTTATTTATCACTTTTTAAAAAAAATATATACATAGGTTTTGTTTTGATTTCATTTAAAAAAAAAGAGAGAAAAGAAAGTAAGAATGGAATTTACTCCTTGTGCCTCACATTTTCCCGTTTGTACCTATTGGGCCTCTAAGTTAGTTCTACAACATCACTTCTCAACACACCCTTTGCATCCCCTCTGCCACCGTGGGCCTTTTGGGCTAGCTTCTTGCCCTCACACACCCCAACACCTCTTCCTGATTCTGTAAAAAAGAGAAGAAACATTGGTACACCCGACAGGATCCCTGGCAGCACCAACATCTCTGCTCCACCACCCTCTGCACCAAAATCAGGAGCTGCAATGCCTCCTGCACAGTCTCTGAAAAAAGCTGCCTGGTCTCCCTGCAGTTAACAAAAAAACAAAAATAGGAAGCCCCTGCTCCCCAACGTTTGGTTTTTTCTGGCTCATCCCCTTTGTCCCATTCTAGGGATCTTTTTCCTCATCATATACTAAGCAAAGGACATGCTGGACACACACTCATATTCGGATTCACCTCCTCGTGAAGAGAGCTAAAGATAAAAATACTCGGGACACGCATAGGGGGAGGAGGAAGAAACAGAGGAGTGCTGGGATCGACCCCTAGTCTTACTAGAGTGAAGAGTCACTATGTCACCAATAACCTTCTACCACCCTTACATTCAATGAAAACCACATGTACGTACTCTTTCTCTCGTTTCTATGGTCACTGTTGATGCGTTCCATTTGCACCACCATCTTCCTTTGCCATAGTCGTTCTATTTTGGCTTCCTAGGATAGCAACCTAGGTACCTGTTTTTCTTCCATCTCATCACCTTCTCCCTCACATCACCCTCTACCTCCATCAAACAACTATCACTTTAACAGCTTCGACAGTACCTCTAAATCCACCAAACTATCACGTAGCATGATCTATCTCTCTTCACCATGAAGGTCGTTACTGTACCTCTAAATCCATGCAGCCATGCTCCTTTGCCTCACCCCTCCAAGTTCTTAGTTACCAACCCACCGTAGCCTCCTTTACCTCCTTTACCACCACCAACTCCTTTTTCCTCTCTCTCCACCATGAAGGTCTTTACTGTACCTCTAAATCCATGCAGCCATGCTCCTTTGCCTCACCCCTCCAAGTTCTTAGTCACCAACCCACCGTAGCCTCCTTTACCTCCTTTACCACCACCAACTCCTTTTTCCTCTCTCTCTACCATGAAGGTCGTTACTGTACCTCTAAATCCATGCAGCCATGCTCCTTTGCCTCACCCTTCCAAGTTCAAGCCTCACTTTAGTCACCAACCCACCGTAGCCTCCTTTACCTCCACCAACTCCTCAACCAACCATGCAAACACCACTTTAGTCACCAACCCACCGTAGCCTCCTTTACCTCCACCAACTCCTCAACCAACCATGCAAACACCACCGTATTCCAACCGAGTCACGCACCTCATAAACCTCCATAAACCGAGTCACGCACCTCATAAACCGCCTTCCACCTTCGAAACCTAGCACTCACGATTCGAACCCATACCCTTTTGGACCAATACCTGAAACTGGCGCCTAGACCAACTAGGCCACCTTGATGTTGTTGTTGCATTCTCCCAAAAATAGATTCAAATGCCTATCACCGCCACCATTAGTGGGGGTGCTCTCTGCACTCCCAGTGTTTGTCTCTACACCCCCCAGTTTGTTCATACCCGAAATACCCTTAGCTGTGAGTGATTTCCTGGTCCAAAAATTTGCTTCTTGCACCCCTCATGTTAGCGTCTGCACCTCCCACTCTGCACATACCCAAAATGCCCCCTAGTCATAACTAGGCTCCTGATTAACAGGTTGCTTCCTGCACCTTCCAGTTTTAGCAAGTTGCGCACCTACCCCTCCTGAATTTCCTGAAATACCCTTGGCCCAATCTCCGATCAATGGGGCTGCTGGCCGCACCCGCCAAATTTCTGCTTACACCTGTGACCCCCCCTAAATTCTAATTTTACCCCCTGATTTTATTATTTCAATCTTTTACTTAAAATAAAACTCTCTTGAGATTTTGATATTGAATTATTTCTTTATTTCTTAACAAAAAAGAGTTTATTTCTCACATTTACGAGGGAATGTTTTAATTCGATTAAGCTCCTAAATAACCATTCGCGTTATGCGGGACTTGTTTCGAAAAATATTTTAATCTCATTTGGAATATCAAAAGGCCATACGCGTCAAGCGATATTCAAGATGAGGTTTAACTTTCGAAAACACCAAATTTTCACCAAATAAAAAAAATATATTAAACTTTCCAAAATTAAAAATATCAACAACAATCAAACAATTTTCTACCAAAGAACTACGTAACCCTGATTCTCTGCCAGATAGAGATACGTAGGAGCGAGGTTAAACCTTGTCGGGCCCTTTCTAAAATAAAATTTTTTGTTTGCCTTTATTTTCATTTTTGTGGAAAATAAACATCTTAAAGAAAATACACTCGTTTTACTTATTTAATTAAAAGGTACCGTCTCAAGACGGGCGTTGTGGGGGTACTAACACCTTCCCCACACGTAATCGACTCCCGGACCTGCAGTCCGGTTTTCGCAGACCCGCCTTATCATTTCTTTTCGGGTTTTCCATAGTTTTCCCTGAAAAACGATTGGTGGCGACTCCATTTTTTTTTAAAATTCATTTTTTCGGATCGCCGTCCCCGTCGTGATTTAGGTCGCGACAACTGTGTTTTCGAAAAAGCTGACATTGGTTATCAAATTGGTTTTCAAGGAAAACAAAAGCAGTACAGTAGCTTTAAAACAAATGAGCAGCAGTTTTTATCTCCATTGACTTGCTTCTATTGCATGAGGAAAGGCCATTCTATGAGAAATTGTAGAATTAGAAAATTTGATGTGCCTAAGGGCTGGTTAGGTGGGTGCCTAAAGCATCACTAACACTTGTTTACCCAAATTTAATAGGGTACCAATGCCTCAAACTTAAACTGTTTTGTAGGTCTATTTAGCATCCAAGAAGCAGCTGTAGTACTTAGACAGTGGATGCTCAAAACACATGACTGGTGATGCTTCTCATTTAATTAATTTGAAGCTAAAACCTGTTGGATTTGTCACCTATGGAGACAATAACCATGGAAGAATACTTGGAGTTAGTGACATTGGAGAGGATGATGGTGTGATCATTAAAGATGTACTCTTAGTTGATGGATTAAAAAACAATCTACTCAGTATAAGCCAACTGTGTGACAAAGGGTACAAGATCACCTTTGGACCTGATCTTTGCCTCATAGCTGATTCAAAAACCAGTGAAATAGTCCTAGTAGGTAAACGAGTAAATAATGTATATATGCTTAATGTTTCTTGCATAACATCTAGTATGAATCTTGGATGTGGCATAGAAGGTTAGCTCATATTCATATACATCATCTAAATAGACTTGCATCAAAAGAACTAGTAATTGGCTTACCTATGCTCAAGTTTGAAAGGGACAAATTATGTGAAGCATGCCAAAAGGGCAAACAAACTAAAGGCTCTTTCAAACCACTGAATTTTGTGTCAACATCTAGACCCCTTGAGCTGCTTCACATGGATTTGTTTGGTCCCTCAAGAACTATGAGGCTAGGAGGTAATTACTATGGTTTTGTGATAGTTAATGATTATTCACGCTTTACATGGACATTATTCATTGCTACCAAGGATGAAATCTATCATGCTTTTAAAAGGTTTGCCAAAGTTATCCATAATGAAAAGAATTGTGGTATTTCTTCCATTAAATCTGATCATGGGGGAGAATTCCAAAATGAGAAGTTTGACAAGTTCTGTAGCAAATCTGGAATCAAATGCAATTTTTCAGCACCAAGGACTCCACAACAGAATGGATTAGTGGAGAGAGGAAGAATCGATCTCTGGAGGAACTAACAAGGACACTATTGAATGAAACTAGACTGCCAAAGTATTTCTGGGCTGATGTAGTAAGTACAACTTGCTATGTTCTTAATCGGGTGCTCATAAAACGTATATTGAAGAAGACCCCCTATGAGATATTTAAAGGAAGAAAGCCCAATATATCTCATCTAAAGGTTTTTGGTTGTAAGTGTTTCATTTTAAATAATGGTAAGGATAACTTGGGCAAATTTGATTCAAACGCTGATGAAGGTATCTTCCTTGGTTATTCATTGCATGGTCATGCATATAGAGCATACAATAAGAGAACCATGCTAGTTAAGGAATCCATGCATATTGCATTTGATGAAACTAACCAGAACATGTATGAAAGTCCTAAGACAGATGCAGATGATGAGGTTTCGAATGCTCAACAAGTTGATATTGAACTGGAAAATAAAACAGTAGAAGTCAGTAAACTGGCAGAGATTCAACCAATTGAACAGGAAATTCAATCAATTGAATCTGGAACTGGTACAAAAGCAATTAACTCTGGACTGCCAAGAGAATGAGAGAATGCCCAAGAACCTTTTAATAGACAACGTAATTGGTCAAGTTCAGAAAGCAGTATCAACTAGAAGATCATTGATTTAGTTCTGTGAGCACATGGCATTTGTATCACAAGTGGAGACTAAATCAGTAGCTGATGAACTTGAGGATAGCAACTGGATCAATGCAATGCATGAAGAATTAAATCAGTTTGCTAGAAATGAAGTCTGGACATTAGTTATTAGAACTGAACAAATGAACGTGATTGGAACAAAGTGGGTATTCAAGAATAAGTTGGATGAATAAGGAATTATTGTAAGGAATAAAGAAAGATTGGTTGTAATGGGTTACAACCAAGAGCAAGGAATTGATTTTGGAGAGACTTATGCACTAGAGGCCAAATTAGAAGCAGTAAGATTATTATTAGCATATGCTTGCATGAACGGATTCAAGTTGCACCAAATGGATGGCAAGAGTGCTTTTCTCAATGGATAAATTGATGAAGAAGTCTTTGTGAGTCAACCCTCTAGATTTGAAGATCATAAGTATCCAGATCATGTCTTCAAACTTAAGAAAACTTTGTATGGGTTGAAACAAACACCTCGATAGTGGTATAAGAGGTTGAGTAGCTTTCTTGTTTCTCAAGGATATGAGAGAGGAAAAACATATAAGACTTTATTCATTAAGAAAGCACATAATCAAATTATACTTGTTCAAGTTTATGTTGATGACATTATATTTGGTTCAACTAATGAAATCTTGTGTGAGCAGTTTGTTGAAGCTATGCAGGGAGAATTTGAGATGTCCATGATGAGAGAACTAAATTATTTTCTTAGTTTACAAATCAAGCAATTTCAACATGGAACATTTCTTAGTCAATCCAAATACTGCCGTGAGCTGTAAAAGAAATTTGATATGTAAAGAAGCAGCCACACCTATTGCTATTGGATGTTACTTAGACAATGATGAAAAGGGAGTCAAGGTTGATCAAACAAGATACAAAGAACTTATCGGATCACTACTCTACTTGACTGCTAGTAGACTAGATATCATGTTCAACGTTTGTTTATGTGCAAGATATCAAGCTAGTGCAAGAGAATCCCACTATATGGCAACAAAGAGGGTATTGAAATATCTCAAAGGAACAACTGATGTTGGACTATGGTATCCTAGTGAGGTATCTCTGAATTTAATTGGTTATTCTGACTCAGATTTTGCAGGATGCAAAACTGATAGAAAAAGCACAAGTGGAACATGTCATTTATTAGGATCAAGTTTAATATCTTGGCATAGTAAGAAGCAAGCTTGTGTGGCACTACCTACTGTAGAGGTAGAATCCATTCAGCTGGAAGTTGTTGTTCACAGAGTTTATGGATCAAACAACAGCTAAGTGATTTAGGTCTAAGTTTGTCTCAAATTCCATTATTGTGTGATAATACTAGTGCAATAAATTTAACAAAGAATCCTATACAACATTCCCAGACTAAACATATTGAAATACACCACCACTTTATAAGAAATCATGTGAGTAATGGTGATTGCGTAATTCAATTTGTTAATTCTAAGAATCAATTGACTGATCTGTTTACAAAACCTTTTAATAAAGAGAGATTTAATTTTCTTAGAAATGAATTGGGGATTATTGATTTGAAAAATATTAAATAAATCAATCAGCCAATAAATAATTGATTCTTAGTTATATTTTATGCAATATTGGTATGATCATGAATAAAGACAATTTACTAAATTTTATCTGAACCTACTATATTTGATATGAAGTATCTGATCCTAATTAAATGCTTATTAATTGATTGAGACGAGAGAATGTTGAACAAGGACTGTTATGATCCATTGCATAATAAGTTGTTACGAGGAATACTGCTATATGGGGAAGGTAAAGTTTCCACTACAAATTCCAAGTCAAAAGAAAATCTTGACCGAGCTGAGTTGGCATCCAATACATAGCGCATGTGAGGAGTGATAAACCACTTAGCACCATGTGTCATAAATCCATTGGAAATCAACAAGTCAAAAGCTGCAACAAACTCTGAAGCTAAGTAAAAATTCGTGACAATTTTTTTCTTACTAAATCTGAACAAAAAATATTTTGCTGAATTGTCTTTCAATGCTCTGCATGCGTGAGTTAACTGCACAAGAAATGGTTTGAATTTTCAAATTGTCTTATGTGTGATAACTTGTATTATAAATAGCACAATAAGAAGCCACTTGATCACACACTTCACTTAGTAGCATTTTGCATATTCAGTGTTTGTAAAACATCAAACCAGCCAATATTCACCATCTCCTGAAATGGCCTCCTCTTCAACACCAAAGAAGCACACAACAAGGGCTTGTGTAAAAAATGTTGAGCCTTCAGAATCTACTGAAACTGATTATCTTGAAAGATGGTTCGTAGGAAACCATAAAGCATGCAAGAATTCCATAGAGATTACAGCAGAAAAGTAATAATTGCCCCAAAATTTCTGAGAATGCTATGGCTGAAGGAAGAAAATCTGGACGACGTCAGAAAAGCTCTAAGATTACAGAAGTTGGAGAAATTTGTAAGACTATTAGGGAATGTCTATCCTAATTTAGTCAAAGTGTTTCTCACAAACATGTGGTATGATGAATAAACCATTTACTCACAAGTGAAGGAAGTTGACATTTGTATCAACGACGAGGTCTATCTTGTTGTTGCCGGACTACACAATGCTGGAATTCCAGTAGGAAGAAGCCATGCAGTTGGTCTAAAAGGATTCAATAAGCCACAATTTTTCAGGTTCTGCCTGAGAAACCAAAACACTAAGTCCAGGAGTTACTCAGTTGGAGGCCTTTCTATTACGCCAAGAGTCCTTGCCTTCATTGTAATTTGGTTGCTGACACCAAGGGGATTCAACCATGCTGTGTTGACTGAAGAAGACCTTATGCTAATGTACTGCCATATTATGGGAAAGATCAAAGTTAATTAGGTCAATGTCATCAAGGAACACATTATCAAAATAAGGAGGAAAATCGAATTCAGGATCCCTTATGTTGTTCTCATATCACACTTCATTGAGTACTTTGAAATTGACACTGATGGAGAAGTGGTGGAACTGGTCAAAGCACAGAATGAAGTCACTGCAACAACACTTAACAAGATAGGACTTATCAAGGTCAAAGATGATCAATGAAGTTACATATTACTAATCAATTGTTCCAAAGTTCAATTTATTCAGGATTGAAGAGATGCAACTCAACACACAATTGTTTGCTTTCATTAAAGGGAGATTGTTAGCACCAAGAGTTACTACAGGATTTGAAGAAATCCAAAAAGTGAATGAAGTCTAAAGAGTCAAGAGGACTGCAAAGAGAACCATGAAGTTTGATGAAGATTTTGGTCCTAGACTTAGGCTTTGAGTGTGTGTGAGTTTTTATCTTGATATAAAATCATATTTGTATGTTTCATATTCAAAGTAAGCTGCAAAGTTAATCTTGGTTAATCAAATTAATCAAAGTTTTTTTTTTTTCCTAATAAAAGTGTTTCAGAAAGAAAATTAATAAATTGTTTTATTCTGAACTTAACAAAGTTTTGTCATAGAGAAATTCAATTGATTGAACATTTATTACAATTGATTGAAGTTTTAATAGATTTAAATCAGTTTGCTCTAAAAAGGAGAGGCACGTGATTTTCGAAAAAAGAATTCATTCCAAGCAAATTTTGTGAAACTTTCTAAGAGAGAAAAAACGCTAAACATCTTGAGAACTTTTTGTAAGAAACTGTTTTGGCTGAAATACAAGAAGGGGGGGTGAATTGGATTTCAAAATCTTTTTCAAAAACTAGTTGACCTTCTAACAAAATTCAAATTCTTTTAATAAACTGGATCTTTATTGACTTTACTGAGCAAGGCAGTAGAATGAATCAGTAAATAGAATATAATCCAGTCACAGTACAATATAGCAAATCAAACAATTTTATCAAAATTTAAATGTAAGTACGGAAGCGATTTAGTTTACTGCACAAAAACAGAATAGAACTTAACCACACAGAAAGAACTGATCAACTTCAAGTTTATCAAGCTTTACTGGTTAAAAACCTTTTTGTTAAACACTATAAACTTTGTTAAATGTATGAAAAACAGTCTTTAATCAATAACAGTGAGAGATTTGGTTTTCTGGAATAACAAACTGGTAAACAGTAAACTCAGCAAATTGTGAAACTGCAGATTTGCAGGAAACTGATATACTGGTTATTAACAGCTTCAAAGCAGTTTGGATTAGACTGTGTTAAAATGGAATAAATGATTTTAGGTTGTTACTAAAAACGCTTTTAGAAAATGATGAAGTTATTCAATTAGCAAGATTCACTTAATTTTGAAAATTCAAGAAAAGTCAGCAGGATATAACAAGAACAGTAAAGAGAGAGAGCAAGAGAGAATCAGGACACAGTAGATGTTTATACTGGTTTACCCAATAACCGGGCTACGTCCAATCCCTCACACACACAGTAAGAATTTCACTAAACTGATCAACCTGATCCAGTTTACAACACTTGCCTACAGCAAGACGACACTGCACTCTGCAGCCAAACCCTGCCGTACCAACAGCAGAACAAGAAACACCACAGAATCCACTGTGTACTTTAAGAACTCCCTTGCTGAAACCCACAACAAGTAACGTTATACAGAGTTTACTGTATAACTTAGAAACGTCTCACTGCAACTCGCAGTAGGCCACTGCTGATCCCACAGCAGAACAGGAAACCACACAGAAACCCACTGTGTGTTTCACGAAGACCCTTGCTGAAACCCACAGCAAGTCGCACCCTGTAAAGAACAAAATTACCAACCCAGGCAATTCAAGAACGCAGTAGAAATTTCAATACAGATGAAGGATGAACACAGTTACTGCAATACAAGCACTTCTATACAAAGAATGACAAAAGTATAAGAAAAGGTATAGAAGGCTTAGTCTTGATGATCGAATCAGTGAAGAGCCGTCTCAGTCAAATGATAGCTCCAGCAACAGTTCAAGAAAACAGTTCTTGATGAAAAACTTCGATTGATCTTTGATCACAAGACTCACGGGCGCATTCGCTCTCTTTGAAATCTCAAACTTTCGTGCTCAGAAAATGTTTAGAAATGATTTTCGTTACCTTTCAAAATTTCGCGCCAGCTATTTAAACATAACTGTCATTTAAAAATTCAGTCGATTCTTTTTCCAAATAGTCGACTGTTTTTCTCCAGTTAGTTAAAACAGTTGTTTAAAACACAAGTTTTGATTTTAATGATTTTTCAAAACTTTTGTTAATTCAGAAAATACTTATGGAGCTTATCATTGATTAAGATTGCATGCTTCACTGATTAGACCTTCAAACTTACCCCACAATACACACTCCTAAGTTATAGACCAAGTCTTCAATCTTCATGAAGTCTTCATGCATTCCACATATGTTCTTAGGGTCTTGAACTTCTTCACTTGGTTGGCTTCATCAAATCATCATAGCAACCCACTAGTGCTAACAATCTGCCCCAATTTGATGAAGACAAACAATGGTGTGTTGAATCGAAATGCATGCTTGTTCTTCTTTCAGTCAGTCTACTGGCTTTCACAAAGCTCCCCCATAATTCGATATCCTATTAAAAATTAGAACATAGTGAAGAAAAAACAGTAACACAAAGGATAACAACTTACATTGATATTAAGCACGAGTACATGATAACCATTGAACAGTACAAGTCGTGCACCAAATTGATACAGGCATAACAGACTGACATTTGGACTGGGCTGGATAAACCAGCAAATCAGAGTAGTAACAGTAATATAAAACATGAAACATCAGCAACAGAAAATATCACACAAAGCAAGCAAGCAGTAGACTGAACATAAACCTAGACTCCTAGAAAACAATCACAACACTGCCTAAATAAACAAACCTAATTCTCCCCCATTGGATTCATCAAATGGATGAGAAACTACCACTAGATATGCAAATGCAAATGCCCTATTCGTCTGGTGGAAAGAACAAAGTCCCTATCTTGGACTGGATGTCTTCAACTTGTGTTTCAATAAACTGGAAGTGCGTTTCACAGTACTAATGATGACTACGGTTCTGGTTTTCCAATTGATTGAATTGTGTCATCATGAGTTGTTCAAGTCTGGAGAAGGAGTCTTGACTAGGAGCAGTAGGTGTTTCTGGTTCTGGTTCAGCTTGATCCTCATCTTCGTCATCCTCATCATCATCATCATCATTTGATTTCTCTTCTTCTTCTTCTTCTTCATCATCAACTGATTCTTCATCAGCTTTGCAAATCCATTTCCTATTCTTCATCTTCTTCAGTCCGATCTTGGTGAGATTTGCAGTAGTAATCTGGTTCAGCGCCTTGATTTCTTCAACAACTTCAGTTTCCAAATCTATATCAAAGTATTCAATAAACTGCGACAGCAGTATCACATATGGAATGCGATATTCCAGTTTCTTCCCAAATTTGAACAGATGTTCACGAATCATATTGACCCAGTTGACTTGATCTTATTCATGAGGCAGTACATAAGTATAAGATCCTCCTCAGTCAATGTTGCATGATTCAAGCCACGGGGGTCAGCACCCAGATCATAATATACGCCAGTAATCTGGGTATAGCAGTAAGTCCTCCTACATTGAACGTCCTTGAGGTAGATTCTTGATTCCTCAAGCATGATTTGTAGAACTGAACTTTGTTAAAGTTCCCCAGTTCTGATGTGTTTCCTCTGCTAACGGTAGCTCCATCATTCCTCAGTCCAGTGACACTCAGCCAAACTTCCTCATTGATTGCTATGTCAATGCCCTTCACCTGTGAGTACAGATTCTCCTCATCATGCCACATGTTGGTCAAGAACACCTTAACCAAATCTGGGTAAGTGTTCCCAGTCAGCTTCAAGAATCTGTCTAGCTTTTGAAACTTGAGCATGTCACGACCTTCATCAAGTTTCTCCTCCTTTAGCCACTCAAGACTTAGCACTTTCGGAGTAATAATGATCTTTCTGCTGTACATTTTGTAGTACTCTGCTATACTCTCCTGGTTTCCAACAAACCACCTGTCCAGATAATCTGGTTCATTGTTGTCACTATCTGATCCAGAGTGTTTCACCATGGCCCTTTTGGTTCTTTTTCGTGAGTTGGAGGAAGAAGCCATTTTCAGTGGAAGAGTGGGTTGCAGGAAAACTGAACTTTTACACACAGAACGAATAAGGCAGTGAAGTAGTGTGCGAGTGAATGCATGCTCAACCCTCTACTTAATGCAATAAAATTCTATGGAAAATAGCACATTGATTGACAATTCAAAAACGCAAAACAACTTTTGCAGTTTGTTGACATTCTACAAGCAATCAGTTCAGAGCAGGTTATACTTAGCTGCAGAAAATCTTCAAAAACAGCTTTTCGACTAGTTGACGCTCCACTGATGCAGTGCCATTTGGCATCTCGGGCTGTCTCTCTCTTCACATGCTAAACATGAGTGCCAACTTGTTTTTGTCTTATTCAGCTCTTCAACTCGCTGGGTTCCACTGTGCATGGTTCTACTCAAATTCTTTCAGTTACACAGCACCACTTTGGTTGCATTGTAACTCCAACACAATTTCACATGCATCCAGAATTAACATTTGATCAAATATCAATATCCAGTCAGTTTTAACATTGCTATTTATCAGATTTTAAAAACTGATCTAAAACAGTGAATAATAATGTGAACCTGATACAGTAAATGAAAGCTTAAAACAGTAAATGAAATAAAAAACTAATCCAGTAAGAGAAATCGAAACTGGTTAGGCAATCTATAAAAGTAAAAACTAATCCAGTGAACTATTCAGGAAGGAAATTTAGCACTGAAATTTGTAAAACAGTCAAGTAATAAAATCAGCCAATTCATTCAGCATAAACTAATTTATTTCACAAATTTAAAATCAATAATTCCAAGTTCATTTCAAAGGAATTTAAATCTCTCTTTATTAAGAGGCTTTGTAAAAAGATCAGCAAGCTGATTTTCAATGTTAACAAACTAAATTGCACAATCACCATTAGTGACATGGTCTCTAATGAAATGATGACGAATTTCAATACGCTTAGTCCTTGAATGTTGAATTGGATTCTTTGTAAGATTAATGGCACTGGTGTTGTCACATAACAATGGAATTTTAGACAAGTTAAGTCTAAAATCACTTAACTGCTGTTTCATCCACATGGTTTGTGCACAACAGCTTCCAGCTGCAATGTATTCAGCTTAAGCAGTTGACAGTGCCACACATGCTTGTTTCTTGCTGTGCCATGAAACTAAACTTGATCCCAACAAGTGACATGTCCCACTAATGCTTTTCCTATCTATTTTGCAACCTGCAAAATCAGAGTCAGAATATCCTACTAAATTGAGAGATACATTAGTAGGATACCACAGTCCAACAGTTGTAGTTCGCTGTAGGTATTTCAGAATTCTCTTTCCTGCACTGAAATGTGATTCCTTCGGATTGGCCTGAAATCTGGCACAGAGACAAACACTAAACATGATGTCTGGCCTGCTGGCAATAAGATACAGCAGTGAACCGATCAATCCCCTGTACTTGGTTTGATCCACACTAGTTCCTTTATCATCTGAATCCAAATAGCAATTAGTTGCCATAGGTGTTGCACTTTCTTTACAGCTCTCCATGTTAAACTTTTTCAGCAACTCCTTGCAGTACTTGGTTTGACTTAGAAAAGTCTCATGATTCAGTTGCTTAATCTGCAATCCAAGGAAGTAGTTGAGCTCGCCCATCATCGACATTTCAAACTCTCCCTGCATAGTTGTAAAAAACTGCTTGCACAGATTTTCATTTGTTGATCCAAAGATAATATCATCTACATAGACTTGAACTAGTATAATATTAGAACATGATTTCTTAATAAACAGTGTTTTATCTATTTTCCCTCTCTCATATGAGTGAGAAAGCAAGAAACTGCTTAGCCTTTCATACCACTGTCTAGGCGCTTGTTTCAAGCCATACATTGCTTTCTTTAGCTTGAAGACATGATTGGGATACTTGTGATCTTCCAAAACCCTGAGGTTGACTAACATACACTTCTTCATCTATATACCCATTAAGGAATGCACTCTTGACGTCCATTTGGTATAGTTTGAATCTGTTCATGCTTGCGTAGGCTAGCAATAATCTCACGGCCTCAAGCCTTGCCACTGGTGCATAGGTTTCTCCATGATCAATACCTTCTTCCTGATTATAACCCTTTGCAACCAATCTAGCTTTGTTTCTCACGATAACACCATTTTCATCTAGCTTGTTCTTGAACACCCACTTGGTGCCAATGACATTCATCTTACTGGTTCTGGAAATAAGTGACCAGACCTCATTCCTTGCAAACTGGTTTAGTTCTTCGTGCATAGCTGTTATCCAGTTGCTGTCTTCCAGTGCATCAGCTACAGTCTTTGGTTCAGTTTGTGAAACAAATGCCATGTGTTCGCAGAATTGATTCAATGTACTCCTGGTTGAAACTCCTTTTTGCACCTGTCCAATTACATTATCCAGTGACAAATTCCTAGGAATTCTCCACTCCTTAGGTAAGTCTGAACTGATCCTGTCAGTAACACCTTGTTCAGCAGATTGATCTTCTGCTTCTGTTGACTGAATTTCTGGTAGCACACTGGTTTCTTCAGTCTTGTTTTCCAGTTCAGTTCCAGTTTGTTGAATAATTGGACTTTCATAGTCTGCATATGTCTCATGTCTTTCCTGCATAACTGGGTTAGCTTCATCAAAATTCACATGTACAGATTCTTCTAGTTATAGACCGATAAGCATGACCATGTTGTGAGTAACCCAGAAAAATACCTTCATTAGACTTGGAGTTAAACTTACCCAGGCTGTCCTTACCATTGTTAAGTATGAAGCACTTACAGCCAAAGACCTTTAGGTGAGACAGGTTCGGTTTTCTTCCTCTGAACAATTCATATGGAGTTTTCTTTAGTATGGGTCTGATCAACACTCTATTTAACACATAGCACGCTGTGCTGACAGCATCTGCCCAGAAGTATTTGGGTAATCCATTCTCGTTCAACATAGTCCTGGCCAGTTCCTCCAAAGATCTGTTTTTCCTTTTTACAACTCCATTCTGCTGTGGAGTTCTTGGTGCTGAGAAGTTGTGCTTGATTCCTAGTTTACTACAGAATCTGTCAAACTTCTCATTCTGAAATTCTCTCCCATTGTCAGATATAATGGATGAAATACTGCAGTCTTTTTCATTTTGAACAACTTTGACAAACCCTTAAAGAAATGGTAAGTTTCATCTTTGGTGGCTATGAAAAATGTCCAAGTGAACCTGGAATAGTCATCAACAATAACAAGACCATAATAGTTCCCTCCTGGGCTCATGGTTCTAGAGGGACCAAATAAATCCATATGCAGCAACTCAAGTGGTCTAGTTGTTGAAACAACATTAATCGGTTTAAAAGAGCTTTTAGTTTGCTTACCCATTTGGCATGCTCCACACAGTTTGTTCCTCTCAAACTTAAGCTTAGGAAGACCAATTACAAGATCTTTAGATGCAATCCTATTTAAATGATGCATATGAATGTGTGCAAGTCTCCTATGCCACAACCAACATTCATCATCTCGGGATAACAAACAATTCATGCTAGATGTTATGCTAGACACATTAAGCATGTAAATGTTACTCACTCTTTTACCTACAAGAACCGTTTCGGCAGATTTTGAATCTGTTATGAGACATTGATCAAGCTCAAACATTATCTTGTACCCCTTATCGTACAGTTGACTGATACTTAGCAAGCTGTGTTTTAATCCTTTCACTAAGAGTACATCTTCGATGATTACTCTATCATTTCTTCCAATATCACAAACTCCAAGTATCTTGCCTCTGTTATTGTCACCATATGTCACATATCCTGCAGGTTTCCATTTGATATTAATCAACTGAGTTGAATCTCCTGTCATATGCTTTGAGCATTCACTGTCCAAATACCACATCAGCTTACTGGATGCCAACCAGACCTGCAAAACATATTAAAATTGAGGCATTAGTACCCTATTAAATTTGGGTCCAGCAGTGTTAGATGTGCTTTTGGGCACCCACCTAACTAAACCTTTTGGCACTAAAAACCTTCTAAATTTACAGTCCTTAACAAAATGACCCTTTTTCATACAATAAAAGCAGGTAATAGGCTGTGAAAACTGTTTAGTATTGGTTTCGAAAAAGCTACTGTACTTTTTCTGTTTCCTTGGGAAATTGGGTTGATGTCCAATTCCAGCCTTTTCAAAAACACAGTTCTGAGAGCCCAGAATGGCATTCAGATTGACTGTTCCCATAGTCAACTTTGAAGCAGTAGTAATTAGGTAGTTCGCCTTCTTTTGAAGAACTTCACAGTTTTCACATTTTGCTGGCTTGTTGGAGTCTAAGTTATTGGAAGCTTTGTAGTGATCAAGGTCAGTTTTCAGTCTTAAAACTTCATCTTCCAGTTCCTTAACTTTGGCTTCCAACCAGTTGTTCATACCCTTCAGTCTATTGTTGGAGCGAGCCAGTTTGTTTGCTACCTCATGCGTCTCTTGAAACGCATCCAGCAGTAAACTGTAATTTGTACTGTTAAAATAAGTACTGGAATCTTCACTACTAACCTTAGAATCTTTTCCAGCCACAAAGCACAGATTTCCTTCACTGTCTTCCTGTGAAGAGCTGCTGGATGAAGAAGCATTGTCTTCCCATGCAACATATGTCTTTCTTCCTTTTCCAGCTTTGTAATTCTTCTTTTCAATGCTCTTCTCTTTGTTAGCCAGATTTGGACAGTCTGCTTTCATATGTCCTTGTTTGCCACAGCCATAACATGTTAGCTTATTTGCATTTAAATCAGGTTTTCTAGTATACCTTTTAAATTGCTAATTCTTTCTCCTTCTCTTCAGCTTAATGAATTTCTGGAATTGTTTCGTCAGCAGACTGATGTCTTCAGAATCACTATCTTCTTCTGAGTTGTCCTCACTAGTTTCTATTTTAGCCACTTTCGATTTCAGTGCAAGGCTTTTAGATTTCTTTTCAGCAGATTCCATTTCCTTCAGCCTTGTCATCTCCAGTTCATGCTCTCACAGTTTGCCAAACAGTGCAGCTGTTGTGAGAGTTGTTAAATCTCTAGTTTTTGAAATTGTTGTCACCTTGGGCTGCCAACTTCTATCCAAGCATTTGAGAATCTTGATGTTCAGTTCCTCTTTATCAACCTACTTTCCCAGTCCGATCAGGTGATTAACTATATAAGTGAATCGTTTCTGCACATCAGCAATTGATTATCCTGATTGCATCCTGAATAACTCGTACTCCTGAATCAGTACTGTCGCGACCTAAATCACGACGGGGACGACGATCCGAAAAAATGAATTTTAAAAAAAAATGGAGTCGCCACCAATCGTTTTTCAGGGAAAACTATGGAAAACCCGAAAAGAAATGATAAGGCGGGTCTGGGAAAATCGGACTGCAGGTCCGGGAGTCGATTACATGTGGGGAAGGTGTTAGCACCCCCACAACGTCCGTCCTGGGACGGTACCTTTTAATTAAATAAGTAAAACGAGTGTATTTTCTTTAAGATGTTTATTTTCCACAAAAATGAAAATAAAGGCAAACAAAAAAATTTATTTTAGAAAGGGCCCGACAAGGTTTAAACTCGCTCCTACGTATCTCTATCGGGTAGAGAATCAGGGTTACGTAGTTCTTTGGTAGAAAATTGTTTGATTGTTGTTGATATTTTTAATTTTGGAAAGTTTTATATATTTTTTTTATTTGGTGAAAATTTGGTGTTTTCGAAAGTTAAACCTCATCTTGAATATCGCTTGACGCGTATGGCCTTTTGATATTCCAAATGAGATTAAAATATTTTTCGAAACAAGTCCCGCATAACGCGAATGGTTATTTAGGAGCTTAATCGAATTAAAACATTCCCTCGTAAATGTGAGAAATAAACTCTTTTTTGTTAAGAAATAAAGAAATAATTCAATATCAAAATCTCAAGAGAGTTTTATTTTAAGTAAAAGATTGAAATAATAAAATCAGGGGGTAAAATTGGAATTTAGGAGGGTCCACAGGTGTAAGCAGAAATTTGGGGGGTGCGGCCAGCAGCCCCATTGATCGGAGATTGGGCCAAGGGTATTTCAGGAAATTCAGGAGGGGTAGGTGCGCAACTTGCTAAATCTGGGAGGTGCAGGAAGCAACCCGTTAATCAGGAGCCCAGTTATGACTATGGGGCATTTTGGGTATGTGCAGAGCGGGAGGTGCAGACGCTAACATGAGGGGTGCAAGAAGCAATTTTTTGGACCAGGAAATCACTCACAGCTAAGGGTATTTCGGGTATGAACAAACTGGGGGGTGCAGAGACAAACACTGGGGGTGCAGAGAGCACCCCCACTGACGGTGGCGGTGATAGGCATTTGAATCTATTTTTGGAAGAATGCAACAACAACATCAAGGTGGCCTAGTTGGTCTAGGTGCCAGTTTCAGGTATTGGTCCAAAAGGGTTTATTTTGGTTTGGGAATTGTTTGGTGATTCATGCTACGTGGCTATGTGAAGGCAAGTTCGTGGGTTTGACCTTCATGGTGGAGAGAGAGGAAAAAGGAGTTGGTGGAGGTAAAGGAGGCTACGGTGGTATAATGTAAGGCAAACACACACACCACAACACACAATATCAGTATTTACCAACAACTACTGGTTTGTGACTCTTCACTCTAGTAAGACTAGGATCGATCCCAGCACTCCTCTGTTTCTTCCTCCTCCCCCTATGCGTGTCCCGAGTATTTCTGTCTTTTGCTCTCTTCACGAGGAGGTGAATCCGAATATGAGTGTGTGTCCAGCATGTCCTTTGCTTAGTATATGATGAGGAAAAAGATCCCTAGAATGGGACAAAGGGGATGAGCCAGAAAAAACCAAATGTTGTGGAGCAGGGGCTTCCTATTTTTGTTTTTTTGTTAACTGTAGGGAGACCAGGCAGCTTTTTTCAGAGACTGTGCAGGAGGCATTGCAGCTCCTGATTTTGGTGCAGAGGGTGGTGGAGCAGAGACGTTGGTGCTGCCAGGGATCCTGTCGGGTGTACCAATGTTTCTTCTCTTTTTTACAGAATCAGGAAGAGGTGCTGGGGTGTGTGAGGGCAAGAAGCTAGCCCAAAAGGCCCACGGTGGCAGAGGGGATGCAAAGGGTGTGTTGAGAAGTGATGCTGTAGAACTAACTTAGAGCCCCAATAGGTACAAACGGGAAAATGTGAGGCACAAGGAGTAAATTCCATTCTTACTTTCTTTTCTCTCTTTTTTTTTTAAATGAAATCAAAACAAAACC
>Ga0209489_106480_pt1 | contig 18805 bp, 6 predicted proteins | sample SiratrowhiteBW_FD_187527 | JGI IMG/M metagenome (GOLD analysis project Ga0209489, IMG submission 187527) | Root nodule microbial communities of legume samples collected from California, USA - Siratro white BW (SPAdes) (version 2) | ecosystem: Host-associated > Plants > Roots > Nodule | place: USA...
AAGAAAATGAGCATGAGCAACCACCCAACAAACAACACAATGAGCATGGACAACCTGGACATTTTGGAGACTATTAGGATTTTTAGGCTTTGAGTATTTGATTATGGTTCAAGTTTATTTACAATGTGGATTATGTTGGATTATGTTTGAAGTTTACTTTACTTTAGAATTATATTATCTTTGATTTACTTTGTATGATGAGACTTCAACTATATATGTTATGTCTCAATTTGAAATTAAATGTAGATTTTATTTTTTTGTTAGGTGTATTGAATGATGCTTGATTGTTGGATATGTTGGATATTTTGAATGTTTCATAAAATTCAATTAAAATGAACATTTTGATGCATGAAGAATCATGTACAAATTTATCCACATTACCCATGGACTAGAGTTGGTGGGTATTACCCACAGACTGGAGTTGGTGGATATTACCCACGGACTGGAATTGGTGGGTATTACCCACGGACTGGAGTTGGTGGGTATTACCCACGGACTGGAGTTGGTGGATATTACCCACGGACTGGAGTTGGTGGGTATTACCCACGGACTGGATTTGGTGGGTATTACCCACGGCTTTAATTACCCACGGACTCAATTTCCGTAAGTAAATTACCTACGCCTAGTTTACCTACGGATTTTTGTCCGTGGGTAATCTGTGGGTAATACTGATTTACCCACGGATTTTTGTTGTTACCTATGGATTTTAGCAGTGGGTAAAATCATTTTTTCTTGTGTAAGAAAAGTGAATAATTCTTTTACTTTTAGTGTAACTTTAAATAAATTACTTACTTTTTTCTCTATGTAATGTTTAAATATTTTTAAGTAGTGAAAATGAAAATACGAGTGTAATTGAAAAATATTTTTATCTTAAGATTTTAAAAACAGTGCACACAAAAGACAACTTTCTATTAGAAAATGAAATTTACGAATTTCATATATATATTATGTTCTAAACATAAATGTTTGAATAACTTTAAAAAATTTAAATCATTAATAATAGTTATTTTTTTAACAAAAATTAAGACATATTTCTGTAGGATATATGTTTGAAATTAAGTCAATAATACAATAATTAAATTAGTATATTAATTACACATATAATAATATTTTTCAATATTTAAATAATATAATGTAATATAACTTACTTTGAAGAGCATAGGACAAAAAAGCACAATATTCTTATAGTTGTAAATTAAGTGTAGAGTAAGGTATAATGTCGTAACAGTCTTAGTGTTACATATGTCTTCTTCTAATATTTTTTTCTCTTGTTTAAAGTTCTCAGGATATGCTTTTATCATTCTACAAGTTCATCCACATAATAATGACAGATTATTTTCTTTAAACTAATTGTAATAAATAATAACAACTTTATGTATAGAAATTCTATAATAATTCTAAATATAAATCTTTATACAATAATTAAAGTATTTCAAAATATAATTTTCTACATTAAAGGAGTTGAAATGTGTAGTTCTCATATTTTTTACCTTTTGCCTTTTACAGGACATTCTTACGAAGGAGATCATTGGGCGTGATACTGAACGTGGAGGTCTTTACTACGTTGATGAGGTTGCTCACAAGGGACATGTCATGCTTGCTCACGGAACGGTTACAAGGCAACTATGGTTATGGCATAGACGTTTGGGACATCCTTCATTTGGGTACCTTAAGATTTTATTTTCTAGCTTATTTACTAGTAACATTGAGCCCATCAAATGTGAAACTTGTATACCGGGGAAGAATCATAGAGTTACTTTTCCTCCCAACAACAATAAAGTTAATTCTGCTTTTTCATTACTACATTCTGATGTGTGGGGTTCATCTCCTAATTCCCATAATAATCAATTTCAGTATTTTTTGTTATTTGTGAACGATTTCTCTCGCATGACGTAGGTATATTTTCTAAAACACACATCTGAAGTACCCGATAAGTTCTATGCATTTTATCAAATGATTCACACTCAGTTTGGCAAGAAAATCCAAATACTTAGATCAGATAATGGTGGAGAATTTGTTAACAAATCAATGCAATAATTTTTCAGAGAAAATAGTTTAATTGTAAGCTATTAGAGATGACTTGGGCCATGATTTTTTATGCAAGGGTTCTAACACGGTTTTGGCCCGAAGTTGTTACTACCTTGGCCTATCTTTTGAATAGGCTACCCTCCCAGACCCTTAACCACAGAACACCCCTACAGATCCTAGCTACTCAGACTAATATCCCTTCTGTCCAAATGTTACCACCACGAGTTTTTTGGTGCTCTGTGTTCATTCATATTCCCAAAGCTAACAGAACCAAATTTGATCCATGTGCTGAGAAATGTGTCTTTGTTGGATATGCTACACATCAAAAAGGGTATCGATGTTACAACCCAATCACTCACCGTGTATATGTGACTATGGATTGTGATTTTTTAGAATCAGAATATTTCTTCAGTAGCCAACTTGATGTTCAGGGGGAGAAAACTAGTGAACCACCAAGTTGGTTAAGTAACCTCAGTTGCCAAGAAGTTGTTCCAAAAGAGCAAGTAGATGGAGCCAACGAGCATGTCTCTGTCAACATAAGACCAACACAACCAATGAGGATCCTTCTGAGAATGTCCAACAAAAGGTAAGTTATCTTCACTCTACTGAGTTGTCTCCTATTATGAATGAAGTCACTAATAATGACAGGTTAGCACCAGAACCAGAGCCTTTCACACTTCCTACTGAGTTGTCTCCTGTTATGAATGAAGTCACTAACAGTGACAGATTAGCACCAGAACTAGAGCCTTTCACACTTCCGCTAAGAAGAAACAGAGGGGTACCACCTGATTGATATTCTCCAGAACATGTTCCCCGAAATTTCAATTATCCTATAAAGATAACCAGAGAAGGAGTGACAGACATTGCAAGAGTTTTTCTTATTCCCAAAACAGTTCATGAAGCCAGTAAGAAGGGCGAATGACAAGAAGCTATGAAAACAAATAATCATGTACAACATGACAAAATCAAGCATGTTGAAGTGGACAAACACTCCATCAATGAGAAGATTGAGAATAACAGTATTGAGCTTCCGTTTGTAAAGTCAAAAGACCAGTTGGCAAACATTTTCACCAAAGTTGTTACAAGCAAAACATTTACCTGTGTCCTCAGCAAACTAAGCAGTGGTGATCCCACTGCTCACCTTGAGGGATAGTGTTAGAAAATTATTATTATTATTATTATGGAAACAAATCAGTAGAATTTCATTAGAATATCAGAGAATATATCAAATGTATTTATTTAAAATAATTTCTATATTTAATTTTCTAGAATTTTATATTAAGTGAGCTATTGTAAACAAAGAAATACACATTCAATAAAAAACCTTCTTTCATATTGTCCTTTTTTGTTCATAGTTATCATATCCTTGTTTAATCTTTCTTAATCTCCGTACCATCACAAGAGTTTGCTTTTTAAACAACCATGGGTGCAAGTCAAGTCCTCAAATGTTTAGAATCTAACAACAAAATATTCTAGTCTAATACACTTATGAATTTAGAAATTATAAGAAAATTGCTTGAAAGAATTAAAAAATACTAGAAAATATGTCTGTACTATTGATTTTTATGATTAAATATGAAGTTTGTATTTGTATATACTATTAATCAAACAATATTGTTAATCAACTACAGTACAAAGAATATTTAACTGAAATTAAAAGAAATTGAATTAATTAACTAGAGTCTATAACACTGTATTCTGAATGCTCAGTCTAAAACACCTAATTATCATGTTAAAATACTTTTCGTTGGATCAATAAAAAAGGAAAAAATGTATTAATATATAAATATAAAAGTACTTACTCTTCTTTACATAGTTCAATACAAATTACATGAAATTGAAAAGTCAATAAAAATAAAATCCTTCCATCTTTACGTAATCATGACCTATATTTAAAAATAGTTTATTCAATAATTATTGTATTATGTGGTGTCTATCGTTAGAGAAACATTATTTTTATGTGTCCAAATTAAGCAAATGGTGACAAACGAAACAAATCATCATATCTGCATTATCAAATTATAACCAAATGGTGACAAACCAAACAAATCATCATATTTGCACTACCTTATTACCAAGTGGGTCATGACAATTCACAGTAAATACAATTTATTGTCGTTGTGTATACTCAACCAAAAAAATATAACTATAAACTTACATCAAAACATGAGATAATAGCTTATTTCCTAATTATGAGATTGTAGAAAGGATATGGTAATTCTGAAGGATCCAATACAAAGTTTTTTCTTCTTAAAATTATCTTTAGTTAGTAGATATGTATCAACCAATAAAGATTAGAATTATTCTAAACATTATGAGGTATCTAGATTTTTTTTTTCTATCTGGATTATAAATTTGAAATATATCGTTTTCACGTTAGATATATTTATAGTAAACGTAGAACATATTAAGAAAATATGGTGTTTCCAATATTTTTTTTTCACATGATCTATTATTATATAATATAACATCATGTCGCAACATATGTTAAGTAATCTGTATATTATGTTTACGTGGATTCCATTTTCAATCAATTTTTGGTGTAATTTTTCTCAACACATGCACCCATTGTGAGATTATTGACACATGAACATTCAAAGTGGCACACATTTTATTTTATCCTCTTGAGTAAGGTTAAAAAAAAAAACAACAACAACTAAAGACAGCAGTAGTGGAAGAGAAGAATGACAAACTTTGTGCCTGGGATTACCAAACTTGCCATGCTATCTCCAAAACGTAGCTTTCTGCTTTACAAAAGGTTCATATAGGTGGGTGGGTTTCATTTGAAATGGTCAATGAAAAGTTTCATGATAGTGCTCTAACACTTAACCTCAAAATATTTACCAACGTCGTACACATTATGAATGATGAGAAATTGGGTGGTTGCGGTTACTTTCTATTTTTTATTCAAATATTTTTTAATTAATTGATTAATTCTTTATAAATCTACTTTTATTTGATGTCAAACGTAAAAATATCTTCACATTTTGAACTTTTACTTTGTATCTACGTTCGCAAATTAAAAATAATGTTTATGTTACAACAAGGATCAAAAGGAGAAATAAAATAACTATAATGGATAGACATTATAGTCTGAATACTGCCAAATTGAGGAAGGTAGAATGTTTTTTTTTTTAATATTTTGTTTGCAAATTGTTAGTAAAATGGAAGTCATATCGTGGGGGGTGTTGTAAACATTCATATCTCTTTACCAAACTAGCTTTCAATTTATACTTTATATACACATTATGAATTTATGGGCATGAAAATTGGAAGTGGCACAAATTTTAAAGTAAAAAAAGTGTAAGAGTTGTACTAGAAAGAGTAGAATGGACAACTTTCTACGCGGATTACCAAACTTGCCATTTTATCTCGAAAAAGTTGGTTTTTTTCTTTATACAAAAGGTTCCTAGGTGGGATTTGTTTAAAGTAACCAATCAAAAGTTTGATATCTAATACTAGCAAGCTCAATGTGACTTAATTCTTTGCACTTTTTTTTTTTCTTTTGATCATTGAAAAAATAAATGTTTAAAAACTAGATATATAGATTTTTTTTAAGAGACTCAAATATAAATTTATTACCACGTATATAATTAATCCCTTCTTGTATTAACTTAACTTAATTGTATGTAATATTGTGATTACATTTGGATGTTGTCCTAGTCCATCAATTATGAAATGACACAATTCCATAACATAGCAGAATTCCATAACATTTAGATGTAGTTAACAAAGAAAGAAGAGGCCGAAGATTAGGGTTCTCGAGAACAATGTACTAAAATGTTTTAGAACCTGAGTCAAGCTTTTCTTGTGTTTTCTTCTTTGTTTTCAGATATGATGGTATTAGAGCTCTTGATGAGGAGCTCTCCTCATACCCACCTAGCTACCTTTCTATCCTTCATATAACTTACTGCAGTACCGGCCTCACCTCCGTCGCCGTCACCACACCTCCGTCGCCAACACCGCGCCTCCACCACTGTTGCCTCCACCACTGTTGCCGCTCGCCATCATCGTGCCTCTACCCTCCGGTCCTCGTGCCTCAGCCCGCCGGTCCTCGCGCCTCTGCTTGCCGTTCGAAGCCCCATCTACTCGTGAGCTCGCATCGCACCTCCGCTCGTAGTCGTCGTGTCTCCGCTCGTTGTCATTGTGCCTCCGCTCGCCGCTCAAGCTCACCGTCGTCGCGCACCAGCTTGCGATCACCGCTCGCCATCACCACGCCTCCGCTCGCCGCTCACGTAAGGTGCTACAAAAGTTTCCAGATCTAGAATTTTCTCCTGACCCATTGTTCATCACTATCGCCGACAGCTTCCTCATCCGCTGTCGTGCTTGCTGCCTTCCCGAGACATCAAAACCAAAAATACCCATGGCTAAATATAAAAGTTGTGTATATATATGAAACAACATTAGCTATAAATTTTGGATGCCTTAAACTTTTTATAAACCCTTAAAGCTTAAGTAAACTTAAATAGAAAATGTGTGAATATTTTATAAGATTTGTTTGAAATAGATCTTTTCAGAAGAGTTTAGCAAATATTCTTTAATTATACAAATAAAAATTTATATATGTGATTTATTATTATATTTGTGAAAGTGTGGTTATTATGAAATTATATAAATTTATTTTGTATGATGACGTACTATGTCTATGAATAAATATGAATGCAGATTTGGAAGATATAGATGAACATTATTAGTATATTAATTTTTGCTTTATCTTATTTTTAAAAGATATATACCTCATTAAATTTTAAATAGAGAAAACAGTATAAAAAAAAAGTAAAAACAAAAAATATATCACTAGTTCAATATAATTCGATCTCGATTAAACTCAATTAATTTGACATAGTTTCAGCTCTCTAGCCCAACCTAACTTAAGTTTTGCTTGACCCAACCTAACCTAGGTCTTTCCTAATCCAAATTGACTTGGCCCCAATTCGACTTGTCCTAAACCTGACCGAACCCAGTTTGACCTAGCCAACTTATTTGGACTCGACCCGATCTGAATTGTCTATATTTGACTCAATCTTGCATGACTTAGGCTCCACCCGACCTTTCCTGACAAGATTTGTCTTAACTTGGAGCCAATCTGACTGAACCTGATTTAGGCCTAACCTAACCCGATCTAACATAAACTAAACCCAATTGGATAACATAGCCTTGACCCAACTTGACTTGGGCTTTAGTTGAACCTGACTTGCCCTTAAATGACTTGGTCATGCTCAACCTAACTTGGTTGGTGTGGCTTGATCTTACTTGGACCTGACCTAGCCTTCCTTGAGCTTGATTCAACCTAAATGGGGGCTAATCCAATTTGACTTAACAGAATCCAATTTGACTAGGCTAGGGCTAACCCCTTAGGTTTAACCTAACCTGAATTGTTTTAGACCAACTAGAATCAAAGTTGTATAACTTGGACCTAATTTAACTGGACTTAGTTGCACCTTACTCGAATTAGTATGGTCTTACTTGTGTTTTTAACCTGACCTAACCTGGTTACTTGAATTTATCCAACCTCACCTTAATTTAGATTTTCGAAATTTAAAAGTTATCCAATCTAAATATAATTAATTGTAATATACATAGATTAACATGAATTTGGATAATTATCAATAGATTTGATATTTGGACTTTTCTTCCTATATTATCACCCACACTCACAATAAGATTGAATCGTGGTTAGTCTACACATTTACAGAGTAAATTGATAAGTGCTCTTTTGTTTTGTATTTAACTATTGAATATTATATTATATTATATATATAATATTTTATTAAACTCTTTAAAAAAAATAGGTCAACACGAAATAAAAGCTTCTTTGCCCTGCATATATATATATAAAAAGAAAAACACACATTATTATTGCTATGAACATATACAACAAAATCTTATTCTTATCGAGTTATGAGAAATGTTTCAGATCCAATAATATTATATTGTTAAGGATATATTAATTTCGTTTACTATATTTCAAAATATAAGATCTAATTTATAATTACATGTAGACATTTTATTTAAAGAATTTAAAAGTATGTAGGGACAACTGCTCCCAATATCCACCCTTCTCCAAAGTCAAGATATTTTCATAAATAAAACATCTCTATGGAAGGGAAGGGTCTGAATAGGCATATGGGGTCCTAATAGTAATCCTCAATTCTTGCAGACAGTTTGAATGTTTAAACAATAAGCCCAATAAGGTTAATTTCTGAGAATATCCAAATTAAATTAACGAGTAATCAGCATTTGCAACCTTCTAAATAACTATTATGAAATCTTTTAAGTACCAAAAGAATTACTTGCATCACATATATTGAGTTAAAATTAGAAAAACTTACCTCCTAATTCAGGAAACGAATAAAATATTAATTTATTATCCAAGGACATAAAATAATTAGCACCAGCTTTAAAATGTAACAAATAGTGTTTATCTGTACCAGTTTTTACTAAAAAACAAAAAAACCTTTTTAAGTTAAAATTAAGTTATATATGAACTAATTGGTAAAAATTATATCATATACTTTTTTTAAATTCTTATTTTTAAGTTATATATAAACTAATTTTAATTTACAGAGATTCTTTTTAAAGTTATGACAAAATTCTTCAACAATTTCGTAAACTGTACAAAGAATAATAGAATAATAGAATGTAAGTATTTTTTTTTTTTCATGTAAATGCACATCCTCTTCTCACGTGTGAAGCCTAGATATTGCTATTAAATAATTTGTTTTAATACCTTAAGTGAAAGCTTTCAAATCTTATTAAAGGATCTATTTCATTTAATATAAGGAGAATTACACTTTTTTTTTAGGGGCTTACACTTATTCTAATTTTAAAAAACATTTATTTCTTATATTTTTAATAAATAACATCTACCTCTCTTATATCTTTAATAAAATAACATTCACTTTTCTTATTTTATTTATAAATATTATTAACTAAACCTTATTAAAAATTACGAAAACTAAAAGTCAAATTTTAAAATATAAAATTTAATACATTTCTTATAAACTAAAGATAAAATATTATTTCTATGCATGAAAAAATGAATGTCGCTTTCTAAAAAATATAAACAATGAATATTATTCATTAAAAATATAGATGAATGTACATTTAAAATTTATAAAAAAAAAAAGAATATAAGTATCATTTTATAAAAAAAAAAGAGAATATCTATTTTAAAATTAAAAAATATGAATATTATTTAACAATTTTAAGAAACATAACTCCAATTTTGTGGGACTGCAATTTTTCCTTTAATATACCACATAAGAAACATAACTTTCAAACATAAGAAAAATAACTTTCAAAACACAACAAATTGATCTTTTGGAAGAGATTAAAACCCTGTCTATAAAAATAGTTATTATAGTGGACTTTAACATTTGCGTGGTTTTGTAGTAAGGAATTTAGGTAGAAGATAAAATAACTTATTTATAAGTAACTAAGTTAAGAGACTCTTCTGAGTTGGAGAGATTCTGCATTAGCCATTATAGCCTTGCACTATTGTGTTGATGGATGATGTTTAGGGTATAGGATTTATTAATAATCTAGAGCTTAATTTAATAATAATTTATTAATGTCTTTTTTATTTTATCCTACTAAGTGCCTTTAAAATCTCTAAAGCAGTGATTTAGTTATTCAAACAAATGTTATGTTTACAATAATTTACTTTTGATTTTAGAAGTAAAAACATATTTGTTTTTTCATTTTAGAATTTACTTTGTTATTCAATTCCTTTTTTGTTTTTACTTTTTTAAACTGATTTCTCTATTTAAAATTTAATGATATATATATATATTTATATATATATATATATATATATATATATAAAGTTATAATATATTTTGAAATACTTAAATACGTAATAATGCATGTTAAAAAATTATGCATAATATGATTTTGTTAGTTTAATAAATTGACTCAATTGTATTTTATTGTAAGGCTTACTAACCTTTTACTTATTATTTATAATAAAACCGAACTCCTGAAATAAATAAAAAATATTCGGTTTTATTGTAATATATATATAAAGTTATAATATATCTTGAAATACTTAAATACGTAATAATGCATGTTAAAAAATTATGCATAATATGATTTTGTTAGTTTAATAAATTGTTGGTAAGATGAAAAATGGGATAGGAGGGGCGTGGATGAAACCAGATTGTCCCTGCGAGGTACAATGAGATATATGTGAGAGATGACAAGAGTACGAATAAAATCAGATTGTCCCAGTGTTACTTCAGTTGACATGTTAATAAGTAACTCCCTTTCTAATAAGCAATTTTTTTTTTGCTTTTTTTTTTCTTCGTTTTCCATTCTTTTTTATTTTTCATTTTTTCCGACATATATTATCAATCACGTCCTCTTGTTACCAAGTTAAACTTTATGAAAATTTTGACAACCATTCATCAATCAATATGGACTTTATTAGGCTGGTAACATAGCTAAAGGTTACAAGGTTGTGAAGAAAATGATATAAAGGCTTAAAAATTATTTGTGGACTTAATTTTTTTTTAACAATGATCATCAACCAAATAATGTACGCATTCAAGGTCTTCTTCTATGAGCTCTCATTTTCCTTTCTTTTTTCCCTTTTTTTTTTACTCTTCCTTTTTTTCCTTCTCTTTTTTTATTATCATTCTTGAGAGGCTTTTGATGTTTTTCTTCTTTGATGAATTTTTCTGTTAGACCCTTGGGAACGTCTAATAATACTATTTCTTTGATGGATTAGTTATTTTTTGGCATACAAATTTATGATGGACTTTTTTTATTGGAATGTTAGACCGAGTTCCAACACATTGATGATCCTCGTTTAGGGTATTTTTAAAAAAACATTTATTTTTTGGCTCAAAAAGGGAGAAAAGGATTTGAAAAAATATTTAGGATGAAGAAACATCACCATATATCACTTTGAATTATGATTGCTTAATTTTTAAAAAGATTAATAATGAAACAAAATTTGATAACTTCTAACACGTATCATTTTATTTCTCTTTTTTCGTCTTATCTTTTGTTTAGATCACTCTTGCAGGTTTTTAGTATAACGGACTTTTATGTATTTTTTAATGTCCTTGAAGAACAGAGGTAGGATATTAATCATTTGGCCAACTAACATAAAAACTAACATTCTGGCCCATGTAAATATTTCCTTAGATAATGATAACCATTTGGAAAAATCCTTTTATTTGGAAATTTTGAAAATTTTAGAAATTTTGGAAAGGCCAAAAAGGTAACTAGCATATGCAAATGTTTTCTTGGAAAAGCCAACTTCTACCTTTATTAAACATCAAGCTTCAAAATCTTATTCTTTTGTAATATCATCAACTCAAAAATTTAAAGAAACATGATATGGAATGAAATGTGTATGATGCATGTCTAGATATATGATGTATGGTGCATGTTTAATTGTATGATGTATATTAGGATATGTGATATATTTTTAGATGTGTAATGAATGTCTAAATGCATATGTAGATATATGATACCTGTTTGGATGTAAGATGCATGCAAAACTAATAAATATATGTATGTCAATAATTTTTTTTTATTTGGTTATTGAATTAGAAAAAGATGTAAAAAGAAAATGTAAAGATAAAAATGAAAATCAATTCAACAATAATTAGAAAACAGTGTATAAAACTAAAATGCAAATTAATTAAGCAACAACTACAATTTTATTTATTTATTTTCAAATAAATTAGAAAAGTGCAAATTAACAACTACAAAAATTGTTTTTTTGATTTTTGTGAAAAAGATGCAAATTAATTAAACTGTAGCTATATTTTTTTTTATTTTTTATTTTGTAAACTAATTAGAAAAAGGTGCAAATTTTCTAATTAGGATATTTTAGTATAATGAAAATATTTTACCATAATGAAAAACCTTGTGTTGTGAAATATTTTAGGGGTGATTTTAATATAGTCAAAATCACCAATGATTTTTCAAGAGGACAGATTGTTATAAACCAAGTACATATTTCAGGAAAGCATGGTAGGAGAGCAACAGATATTCTTCATCTATGTGATTTTAGGGTATCACTATAGTCAGTGGTAGTTCAAGACTTAGGGGATCTAAAATAAATTAAAAAACTGAGATCTTTTTTAAATTAATAGAATAATCAAAATTATGATATTTTTATCTAAAAATTATTTAAAGTTTAATTCTTCTCTTTTTCAAGTTTTAATAACCTGATTCATGTCTTTTAATTGATATATTTGTATATTTTTATATAAAATTAAAAACTATAGTATTTATAACATTGAATATAACTTATAAGTATATAAAATATTAAAAGATAAAATCTGATTGTCAAAATATTGAACTTGATCTCACTATCTTATCTTAAAATCTCAAGTCTCCGACTATCTTTCAATATTGTCGTTTGGTAATTCTTTAAATTTAATTTATAAACACTAAATTTCTAATATTCTTCCCTCTGAATCTGCACAAATTATTTTAAAATTAATTAAAAAATAATGAAAAATAAAAAAAAAATGAGATCAATCCATCAATCTGATATTATTTTTACCTGATATTGATGCATTCAAACTCTGATTCCTCAATCTATCCCAAATAAAGACACCTGCATAAATACACAGTATAGAATGATAAAACAAATTTGAAATTGAAAAATGACCTGATGACAATCAAAAACTCAAATTGAAACAATATTATGGAATAACCAATGAAAGAATCCTAGAAAGTAAGAAGATAAATAAAGAAGTCAAATAAAGAAAAGAGATGAGTGAAAGAGTCAAAGAATGAAAAAACAGGTAAAGGAAGGAGATAAGTGGAAGAGTCATAGAAAGAATGAAATCACATACAAAGAAATGATGTCAATGTCATATAATAGTAGAAAAATATAGAAAAAAATTAGAAAGTAGAAAAATATAGAAAAAAAAATTAGAAAGTAGAAAAATATAGAAAAAAAATTAGAAAGTAGAAAAATATAAAAAAATTAGAAAGTAGAAAAATATAGAAAAAACAATTAGAAAGTAGAAAAATATAGAAAAAAAATTAGAAAATAAAATTTCTTGGACTATTCAATTCCTTTAAAAAAATATTATTAATTTATTATAAAAAAATATAAAAAAATTATTCATTAAATAATATTTATAGTACCGATATAAATTTAGAGTCATTAAAGAATATTTATGCTATCAATATTAAATAATATTTATAGTACCCATATATATTTAGAGTCATTAAAGAATATTTATGCTATCAATGTAAACTTAAAGTCAGTTAAGATATCTTAAATTTTTAATTAAAAACTATTTTTAGTGTAATTTTAAAATTAAATATTTGTTTTTAATTTTATAATAATGTATTATTATTAAATTTTTTTGAGGCCTTCAAGACTTTGAGGCTCCTAAAGCGGTTGCTTTATCTGCTTGGGCCTTGAGCCGCCCCTGACTAGAGTTAGAATACTTCATTCTTGACAAATCTTCAAGCAATGTACATATCTCAGTATTTCATTTTCTGAAGATACTATGTTTCGATCATATTAATAAAACAAGTAATCACAAAATTTATTAAAAATATTCAAACTAGCTTCCATTTATTTGTATAAAGTAAAGACCCTTAAAAGCACTTCAAAAAACCTAAAATCACAATGCAACCTAACCTGCAATAAGAGCTTCTAATCAATGATCAGACTACACTATTAATATAATATAATATAATAGACCAACAGAAACTCATTTTGATACCTCAGATGACATAGACAAAATATCCCTACCAAGAACGAGATTGACCTAAATCTGACTCTGAGAAAAATGATAAGAAAATACTATTCGAGAATCTACAATTTTGCTTTACTCAACACCAAAAATCTAAGGATAATCTCCGATCTGATAAGGAAGGAAGACAAAACTTTAGAGAGAAGACAAATTAAAAATACACAGAGAGATGATTATTTTTATAACAATAAATCTTGAATATTGATTTTTCTATTTATATAAACTTTTTTCTTCTTAAAAGATATTTATATATCATCTTTTTTATATCTAAAATTAAATTATAACTTCTAATAGATTTATATTATAAAATTACTTTCTAAGATGAACAACCGCAAAGAAAATGTAAAGAAAGAGAGAAACTAAAGAAAAAGAGAAATAGGAAAAAAAGAAAAAGAGAGATAAAAAAAACATAAAATCAGCATACCAAATAATGATATCAAAATATTAATACATAAAAAGAAAAGAAAGAAAATAAAATATTTAAAGTGTTAAAAATAAATAAGCTAATTTTTAAAAAGAGAGAGAAAATTTTCAACGTATTGATTTTTTTTTGGATTTATTACTTCAAGAATTATAAAATATATGTTTAAAAAATTGTTAAATTTCATTTAAAAAACACCAAAAATAAAATTTTGGTAAACAGACAATTTAAAATTTCCTTTAATTTTTATTTAAATAAAAAATCTTATCTATTAATATATTATTTTAAGGTGAATCTTTTAAATATAAGTTTTTTTAAGTATTTAATGAGATTTTCTTACAAAATTTCTTTGTAACTAAAAATATTATTTTAATATGCATGTTTTAGGTACACATAGTTTCCTAAAATTGAAAACTATTATTTGCAAAATAAAATATTTCTAACATTAAAGAACTCATATTAGTGGAGACTATATTAAAGTAATTTTTGTATTAATAAGAGATCTTTAATGCATGATAAAATTTTAACTTTTACATTAAAATGGGGTTTGATTGGCACCTGTAAAACAACTTTTCTTAAAAACAGCGAATAAAGGAGAAAGAAAGAGACAAATATAAAAAATAAAATATAATATATTACAGCCCATTAAAAATAGTAAAGAATTCATCAAATTTTACTATTCAAGAAAAAAATATTAAATACTTTATTACATGTGATACTAATGGATCTAAAAAAAAAGAAGGAAATGAACTTCAAATAAGTATCATTATTAAAAATAAGCTAAGGATGTCTTGTTGAAAATAGAATGAATAAAATTTCTTTATATAAACAACTTTTTAAAATTTGAATAAACTCCTATTAAAAAGAAATACTTTCTAGTGGGCTATAAACTCAAAAACATATACAGTTACACATAACATGTTTTGGTAACAATTAAGTATTGCATGGTTTTCTTCAACAAAAATTAATTTCTAAATAAGACAATCTGCTTGTAAAACTATAATGGTGATACTTCCATGATTTTACGTGACATACAATCATTTGATAATGATAATGTGTAAAAAAAATAAATTTTTATTTTGTTTATAGGTGAAAGAGAGATAGATTTTTTTTTTTCTAAACAAAGACATTATAATAATTAAATATTATATATATGAAAATTTTGAAAAAGTATAAAAAAATATAAGAATATTTTTATGTTAAGTAAGTATTATAAGAATATTTATTTTATTAATAATAATATTATTCTATTTTTTTCATATTGAACGATTCAACAATATTGATTATTTTTATTTTATTAATAATAATATTAAATTATTTCATTACTAATTATCCTTATTGTAGATAAGTTTTAAATGATTTACTTAATTTACTATTAATTATTATTAATTTTGATGAAAGACAATCTGAGATAAATTTTTTCTTCTTATTATTATAGTTTAACACTATTTTAGAGGACAATTAACATTAAAAAAATTTTAGATTTAAGAAGACATTGGTAAGTTCTAATATACTTTGCATTTTTTTATAATTTAAATTTAAAAATTTATTAATAATTATAATTTTAATTACAGTTAAAATCTTTAATCACATATATTTCTTAGACTATAATCACTAACAAATTCACTTTAAATAATTTAAATTAAATATACATTTAATTAAACAAAAACTATCCATTATCATAAATCATAAATAACATTTAGTCAAGAAAGAAACTCATGAAACATAAACTATCAAACATCATAAAACATTTAGTCATGAAACTCATAAAATGAAAACTATCATATATCATAGTTATAAATAATACTTAGTTTAATAAATACCTCTGAGCTAGTCAAGCTCTCATGCTATATATAAAGAGGTTACAAAGAGAAAGATAACAATTTCATCACTCTCAATTAGCTGCTCATTAAAGCAATAACAACTTTATTATTCAGAATTAGCATATTTGCAAGCTTCAACAATGGAGAGGAAAACAGTCAGATTTATGTTCTTTGTCCTCCTAGTCTTAGTTGCTGGTAAGATACACATACATTTACAATACGATATAATAGCATGACAAATAGTAATATTGTGGTAATGAAATAATGTGAATTGAATGAATCAGATGTGGGTGTGCAAAGAGCAACGGCGGATTGTTATAAACCAAGCGCCGGCTTCAAGGGAGCATGCTTTGAGAGCGACAGGTGCAATGAGCAGTGTGCAAGCGAAGGTCATCCTGGTGGCGAATGCCAAGGCTTCATCCCTCGACGCTGCATATGCATATGTGATTGAGTAAATTGATTTTTACTCACTATCCTTCACAAATGTCTCAAATAAATTACTATCATTTGTTAACCTATTATACTAATGACAAACATCTTTACTATTAATATTTCTATCTCTTTCTTTTCTTCTAGCAACATTATGCCTCTAAGAACACCTTCAATCGACCAAATAAAATACTTTTTGAACTTTTTGTTTATGTATAAATTAAAATATATTTATTATGTGAATTATGTTGGATATATATTTATAATTATTATCTTGTTTTCTTCCCCATATATGTATAAATTCTATAAAGATTAGAAAACATATAAATATATTTTTGACAAAAAAAAACTAATATCATCTTTAACTTTGTAAACAAGAAATAAATAGAACAAATTCTTCACAATTTTTTGTAAAGTAACAAGAGGATTATTTTCAATAAATTTAATTTAATGATATATACCCATTATTTCAATAAATGAATCCAAAATGTGTTTATAATTTATCTTTAAATGTTGTATTTCTACTTTCTATATGTTCCAATATAAGAGTTCTTCATAAAAAATTAAGAAAAGTGAGTAATTATTTTACTTTTAATGTAACTTTTAATAAATTACTTACTTTTTTTCTCTATGTAATCTTTAAATATTTTTAAGTAGTGGAAATGAAAATAAGAGTTTAATTGAAAAAATTGTTATCTTAAGATTTTAAAAAAAGTACGCACAAAAGACAACTTTCTAAAATTTGAATAAACTCCTATTAATTAATGATAAGAAATACATTCTACAGGATTATAAACTCAAAAACAAAACATTTACAGTTACACGTAATATATTTAGCGTAGCAATTAAGTATTGCATGGTTTTCTTAAAAAAAAAAAATTTCTAAATAAGTAAGACAATCTATTTCTAAAACTAGAATGATTATACTTTGATAATTTTACGTGACATACAATCATTTGATAATGATAATATGTAAAAAATTAAATTTTTATTTTGTTTATACGTGAAAGAGAGATGGATTTGTAAAAAGAATATAAGAATAATTTTATATTAAGTATGTATTATATGAATATTTATTTTATTAATAATAATATTAGTTCTATTTTTTAATATTGAACGATTTAATAATATTGATTATTTTTATTTTATTAATAATAATATTAAATTATTTAATTACTAATTATCCTTATTGTAGATAAGTTTTAAATGATTGACTTAATTTACTATTAATTTTGTTGAAAGACGATCTGAGATAAATTTTTTCTTCTTATTATTATAGTCTAACACTATTTTAGAGAACAATTAACATTGAATTTTTTTTAGATTTAAGAAGACATTGGTAAGTTATAATATACTTTGCTTCTTTTTATAATTTAAATTTAAAAATTTATTAATAGTTATAATTTTAAATACACTTAAAATATTTAATCACATATATTTCTTAGACTATAATCACTAACAAATTCACTTTAAATAATTTAAATTAAATATACATTTAATTAAACAAAAACTATCTGTTTATCATAAATCATTAATAACATTTAGTCAAGAAAGAAACTCATGAAACATAAACTATCAAACATCATAAAAAAATTTAGTCACGAAACTCATGAAATGAAAACTATCAGTTATCATAGTTATAAATAACATTCAGTTTAATAAATATCTTTGAGCTAGTCAAGCTCTCATGCTATGTATAAAGAGGTTACAAAGAGAAAGATAACAATTTCATCACTCTCAATTAGCTGCTAAAGCAATAGCAACTTTATTATTCTGAATTAGCAGATTTGCAAGCTTCAACAATCACTAGTAGAAAAAAGACAATTAATCGCTGTTGTATAAGGCTTACAAGCACGGTTGTACAACCGCGTTCGATTCAATCGCGATAAAAAGTACTGAAGATACAAACGCAGTTGTACAACCGCGATGGAAAGTATAACATACCACCGCGGTTCTTCAGAAACTGCGTTGAAAAATGGCACAAAATGTTCCATAATATACAGAAACTGCACATACCAGTGCGGTTGTAGAGGGAACCGCGCTGGTATGTGCAGTTTTTTTTTTAAATTGGCAGCAGCGAAATGCAACCAAAAAATGAAATCCAGATTTCCAATCCAACACATTCTCAATTCAAAATCTAATATCTCCAATACAACAAATTCTCAATTCAAATTTCAAGTTTCCACAAACACAAGAATTCTAAGTAATGACAAACATTATAAACATAAAGTAGAAAATTGTTACAATTTACTACAACTTAGACAAATATTACTATACATTATACTAGAAAGCTATTACAATATATTACAACTTACTCCAAGTTTACTATAAGATTTCATTTCTCTTCTCAATGAAGTAAGTTG
>Ga0209489_106482_pt1 | contig 18798 bp, 7 predicted proteins | sample SiratrowhiteBW_FD_187527 | JGI IMG/M metagenome (GOLD analysis project Ga0209489, IMG submission 187527) | Root nodule microbial communities of legume samples collected from California, USA - Siratro white BW (SPAdes) (version 2) | ecosystem: Host-associated > Plants > Roots > Nodule | place: USA...
ATTAGTAATAATAACAATATTAGCATTTATAATAATAATAATTATTATTATTATTATTATGACAATAATTAATATGATTAATATTTATGACAACAATAATATTATTATATTAATAATAATAATAACAGTATTAATAAAAATATTAATAATCATATTATTAATGTTAATAATAATAATATTTATAATAATAATAATGTTAATAATAATAATATTAATAATACTATTATAATAATAATATATTAAAATTATCATATATTTTTTAATGATATGTTTTGGTTATATTATAAAAACAGTTGATTTTTAATAAATTACGATATTGTAGTTTTTATTGTTTTTAAAGTGCTAATATCTACAAATAAAATAATAACTTTATATAATTATTTTTTGCCCATAGCACATTGTAATGTTGACATGCTCCATATAAAATAATTCGATTTTTTTTCTCCTAACGTTGATTTGATTTTTCTGGATCATGTGATACTTTTTGTTAGTTCCCTTATAAGGGAATTCACTTTCTTTATATAACAAGTAGAGTTGATTAAATAAAGGTAAGTAGTATTTACTGGATTAGGATTTTCTAATTTTGTGATTAAGTTAAAAGTAATGTATAATTTTAGACTTTATGAACTATATATTTGATTTTATTACAAATTTGAAATTTGATTTTATAACTAATAATTGTTATAGACTTTAAGATTATTTAGATTAAGAAAATTAGATAGAAATTGAGTTAAAAATTTGTAGTAAATATAATTGATGTAATAAAATACATTTTATATATATATTTTTAAAAGTTCATAAAATAAATTTTTGAAGATAAATTGATATGAAAAAAATTAAGATATAAATCAGGGTTAAAATAAATTTTAAATTAAAAAATACACCAAATCTTAATAAATAAAAATTATATTTAATAATAATAGTATATTAAAATAAATTACTTTACAATATCCAATTTTAAATTTATTAATTATGTTTTAAGTATTATTTTTATATCTGTATTTAATTGTATTTTATTTCAATTATTATTTTAGTGTTTTTAATTATCTATTTTTTATAATATAGAAACAATTATAATAAATATTTAATTATTTATTTTTATTATATTAAAACTTATACAAATAAATATCAACAATATAATAATTAAATTAATAATAACAAATTACGTAAACTTAAATAATAATAAAACATTTATACACATAATTAATTATGATCTTAAGATAATTAATTATATGCATATTTTTTTATAAATTTTATTTTCAATAATTACGGAAAGTTAAAATTAAGATTTTTGTATTTTTACATTTTTAAATATATTAATTTTTATACTTTGTTTTTCTTTTAATATGTGTAAACAGTATTTGAATGAGCTCATAATACTCTTAAAAACACTAAATTTTTAACTGATATATATATATATATATATATATATATATATATATATATATATATATATATATATATATATATATATATATTTGTTTATTTATTTATTTATTGTGGATGTAGTTTGACATTTTTCGTTCCAGCTTATTATAATTATGAATTTATTAAAACTCGGATAAGATTCAACTAAATGAGTGAATGTGGGTCACACAAATAAACAAATAATAATATGTGGATACATATAACTTTCAGTTAAATGATTAATTTTTAAAATATATCAAAAACTCCTTTTACTTTAATCATGCTAAAATATTTATATTAAGTCTATAAACATAAATATGGAATATCTGATTATGATTTATTTAAAATTTAATGAAAGAAAATAAATCTAATATATAATTACAATTCAATAATTAGATTAATAAAGTTATTCTCTATAAGAATAATTATTGATGATTTATAAATTTATCAGGATATAATTAATATATTTAACGATAAAGAAAGAAAAAATAAGGAGGCAGTAAAGAAGTTTAGAATCCGGTGGGCAAGCCGCGGAGAGAGGTGGCGGTTCCGATGGGCAATCCTTTTTTTTTTTTTTACTTTTTTTTTCAATAAAAATAATTATTTGGCAGTTGTGGTAGAAGCCTGATGGAAGCCACTGTTGAATTTTCTCTTCTTCTGACTTCTCTGCCTATAAAACAAATCCCCACTCTCTTTCTCTCTTTGTATTCATTCCTTCTTTCCCTCATTCTTTCACATTTCACAATACCTTCTTTCAGACCCTCCACTTCTTTCACCCTTCCTCAATTCTCTTATCTGTAAGTATTCACACACCTTTCTCTCTCACTCTCATGGGTTTTATTTGATTGTTTTCTTAGCCTCTTGCTTTCATCTGGGTTTTCAAATCTGCTATAAAAAATCTTTCTTTTTCTGAAGTACCGGGAAAAGATTTGTTTTTTAATCGACCCTTTGCTTTGGGCTTCTTCATAGTTTCCAGCGATGGTTTTGTTTGAGGAGGCATCATCTGAATGAACTTTCTTTGCAGAGGTTTATGTTCAAAGCTGAAACCTAGTATTCAGTTTTCTGACCCCTCTTATTCAAAGTTATGGAATTTGGAATCTTCTTCTGTTTGCCTTAAATGTTACTGTAATTTTTCATCTGTTTAATTCGTCTGGGCACAACAAGGTTTGTTTGTTTGTTTTTTTTCTTCATCTCGTGATATTAATTTTTCTCAACTCAATAAGTTTGGTTTTCACCTTGGTCAGGGAAGGTTTGTTCAGGGAAACACTGAGATTTTTCATATTCTTCTGTTTGGAGGGTTTGTAGGTTCTTAATTGGAAGAACCTCTTCTATATAAAAACGATTGGGGTGTTATTGTGACTATTGCATTGACTTCGTAACTACTTTGTACGCAGAAAAACCGTTTTGAGCGTATTTTTGGGAACTGATACGTTTTGTATCGTTTCTTCTGAACCTACTTTTGGTAGGGGTGCAACAGTAATTCTGATAGAGTTTTGTATTTCTAGCTTCCTTATTGAGATTAGATTTGTGATTATTTCTTCAAACAGTTTGGTGGGTAATGGGTCTGCAACAATCCTCTTTTTGTTTTTGGTTTTTTTTTTTTTTTTTTTTTTTTTTTTTTCTTGTTCTTGCAATTAATGCTAATCAATGACTGCAGTCACCAAAGTAGTGAAGTGTTGACTATTTGTTCTGTTTTCTCTAGAAAGGGTATCAAAATTACGGGGTTATATTTAATACTAATTGCCCTGAAGTAAATTAAACATTTTTGTCTGGTAGTTCTCTCTTAGCTGACAAATTTGGTGATTGAATAAATCGAATCACATGATATTTGTGTTGAAACCACTGAAAAATTGGTAGGTAAGCTGATGTTAACCTATCAAAACTGGTGTGCTATCTTAATCACTTTGAGAAAATTGGCGGAGAGGTTCTAGAGAATTCAAGAGAATTCAAGACGCCAAATCAAAATCTGAATTGATTGTCTACTGGTGCTGTACAAAGCTTTCTAATAAAGAATGAATGACTTGTTCTGGATGCATTTTCGTTTCTAGTTAAAGCTTATAATTTCAAGTAGTTTTTCCCATATTGATTTGTATACCCGTTTCTAGACCTTTTAGTTCATTGTATTGACAAAACCTTTCCCTTTGTTTTTCCAGATTCAGACACACTTCACAGAACATTTTGCACAAGACAAAAGAGAGATGGCCTTAGACCAGTATTTTGAGGACGTTGTGCCCCAGTTGGATTCCTTTGAAGATAAATCATCTCAGGAAACATGGAAGTGTAGTGGTGATGATGATATTGCAGATTCGGATAAAAAGGCCTCCAGTGGCTTTGATTGCAACATCTGCCTGGAGAGTGTGCAAGATCCAGTGGTCACTTTTTGTGGTCATCTCTTCTGCTGGCCCTGCATTTACAAATGGCTTAACTTCCGTAGTGCCTCCTCTGAAAATGAAGAGAACCACCAATGTCCAGTATGCAAATCAGAAATCTCACAGTCATCACTTGTTCCACTATATGGCCGCGACCACACCACTTCTAAAGGCAAAGGCCACCAAGTAGGGATTGTGCTACCAAGAAGACCCCTTGCTCCTTCATGGCTCACCAACTCATCAAGATCACATGATTCTGACACTGTTTCCCGACATAATTCTCATGTTTATCACCGCCATTATCCGAATCATGCTCAACAGTTCAACTCAATTCATGGCAGTTACCCTTCACCAATGTTCAACACTGGTGCTAATGCATTTGATACTACAGCATATGGATTCTTTGGAGAGACGATATATGCCAGGGTCTTTGGAAACCAGATGACTAACGTATACGCATACCCTTATTCATATGATATTTCAGGGAACAGTAATCCAAGGCTCAGAAGGCACTTAATGCAAGTTGATAGGTCACTCAATAGAATCACATTTTTCCTCCTTTGTTGCATAGTATTTTGTCTTCTCTTATTCTGATTTCTATTCCATATTTTTTCTGCTACACATCCCTGTATAGAATACAAGCAGTATGCGGATTCTGCTAGAAGAATCATATATTTTATTGATGTTGACTAGGCCCGTTTTGGTATATAGCTTAATTGTGGACTTATAGAATAAATGTTATCATATTAGCATTTGTGTCAGATGTTTTCTATAATGGTAGAGAAAAATAAGGTTGAACTATTGTCATATCTTAAGCTTTTTTCATACCCTGAAGAGATTATTGAAATATGTGGCAAACAATTTAATGGGCAGATCATACGTTATCTTTCATAAGCCCTGAAATAGATGTTTGCGTAAGTTTGCATTTGTGCTCAATTTGGACTTTCAGTTTGTTATAGGCTAAACTATCTTACATTTCCAGATTCTTCATACATTGTTCACAAGTTCTGTATATAGCAGAAGATGTAAGTTATATAATTTGGCTTGCATCCTTTGCTTGGATTTAGTGTAGTGTAGCGTGTAGGGTGCCTTTGCTTCTGAGTGAAGGCAGGAATAGGATAATCAATTAAAGTGTCTATAAAAAAGTGAAATAAAAATGATCTAGAATGATAGGTTTTGTAGTCATGGCTTTTGCAAAGGAGTTAATGATTTTTTTTTTAAAAGAACTCTAGATAGTATTTATGTTGGCTTTGGATAAACAATTTAATCACGTTTTATATAATAAGGTTTTATCCAATGAGAGTTAATTCGTGAAGCTTTCTAAAAAGAATTAACAATATCATAACATAAGAAACCTGTTAGTCCAAATAAGCCTTTTCAAACACTTCTTTACTTAGCTTTTGTTGCAATGGAAAATCACTTTTCTACCGTGCATTAGAAATGAGGATAAGTGAACGGGGAAAATAGATGAAGTCCACTTGCCTTTCTAGTATTTGAAGTCAAGTTGGTTGCAAGTAAACTCTTGTTTCCAGCCTTCAAAATGTGGTTATACAATAGAAGTTTTCTTGATCATCACCATCAATTTTGCAGTCAACAGAATTGGTTTTGAGATATTTTTCCACTTTTCTAGTGAGTAGAATTGAATCACCATTTACTTATTTCTATACTTCAAAATAGTTTTACTCTACTAAATTCACTTTAAGAAAACATTTCTAAACAGTTCTAACAAATTATTTCATCAGACCCATTATTTATAAAGCGACTAAGGAAAGATGCATTTTGTCAACAAACGTAAGTGGGAAATGCCAAGTGTTTTGAATCAGCATCAGAATTTTTTTGAGTGAAGCTAAAAATAGGATGTTCCCAAGCCCAGTAGCAAAGACATTGCCTTCTCAATTTTGGTCCTTGAAAACACAACATTGTGGTATATGAATACATACATTATCACAAAAGATTTTGTTTTCTACTAGTTTTGTTGAATGAAAGTGACACAAAGGGCTAATCTTTAAAGTGGTTGAGGAATAACTTCTAAGTATCAGAAAAAGACTCATAAAGCAGTCTTAGGCTAAAGTTGGAGTGTGTATTGGGCACACAGATTTTTCACGCAAACTGCCTCTATAAGAGCTAACCTTTTCAGAAGGGTAGTTACGTGTTATTGAAACATCTTTTTCAAACTTTTATTTACACTGAGGATTATTGATGGCGATTAATTACCTGCCGGGAAGCCACATGGAGAGGGTTTGTGCATAGTGCTACAGATGCTGAGCCACATTTGATTGCAGGTTTGATAGATCAATCCAACTAAATTAATTTGATTTTTTTTTCAAGATTAAACTAGAAGAGTACAATCTTATTTTTAATTATTTGGGTTGGTTTATCACAGGGAGTCTACCTTGGCACTTCTAAGGTCTTGTAAGCCAGTGACAAAGAGTTTTATTTTTAACATCTATTTTTATTTTTATTTTGAATTGGGAAATGTTTTAGCAATCATATGCATATGGAAAAAAAATTAACATCCTTATCATTTGAGACAATTTTATTAAAATTACAAATTACAAAATAATTTGTACTCGTATATTTTGTGGATAAAATTTGTAACCAGTATTAAACAAATATTTTCATAAATATTGGTGAGTAATGAGTTTGATTATTTTAGTTAATTAATTATTGACTAAGGAAATAGTAACATAGCATCTAATTAATGTGTGGATACTCCCACTTACTAATCATATGTTAGTGAATTTTATTTAGTTTTTAAAAACAAATTAAGTGATCAAGTAAAGTTATTGGTGAAAGAAATATTAATTATATATATTTTTTTTAAATTTAGTATATATATATATATATATATATATATATATATATATATATATATATATATCTATATATATATATATATATATATATATATTTCATTTAGACCTATTAAAATTGAAGTTGTTTTTTTAAAAAATTAATATCTTAAAACTTATATTTTGTGGTATAACTTATTTAAGTTTGTTTTTTAGAAAAATAAATTTATTTGTACTGATATTTTATTAAGAAATTCTATTTAAATATAACTTTAAAAATAATTTTTTATTTGAATTATATTGTAAAGAATCATTTTTAAATAATAAAATTAAAGAAAAAAAAATGCAAAACATGGTAGGTGTTTATCTTTAGATAATTAACTCAGTCTCGTGGATCGACTTTCTGCTGACTATGAAAGTTTCTGCTGACTATGAAAGTAGATTATTTATCTTAAGAATTAATTTTATAAGTATTTTTATTTATATTTTAATTTGTTTTATGGAATTAAAAGTAATATTTTCACCATTCTTAATCTAAATTCGTTCACTCTATCTCTCTTTTTTTTCATTCAATGTATTCTTAACATATTTTTTTCTTAAAGTTAATTGATTCTCATTTAATGTAGTAATAACTAATAAAAAGCGTCCCATATATGCTGTTAGAATTTATTCCTTGGTTGGTTTGGTATACAGTTCTCCAAATAAATAACGACACAAGACATACCTAACTTCAATTTTGCCCTTAAAGAAACTCGTTAAAATAGACTACATTTAATAATTTTAAACATTTTCCATTTCCATCTTTTTTTCTAGGCCACGTGTCCCTTTTATATGAAGTAATACCGTTTGAATATTAAATGCAATTATATAGTAAAAGAGACATCAAACCACTTATTAAATTCAAACAATTTTATATCAATTGAGCACGCACTTTGTTCTTAGTGAAAAGTTAAGCGTAGTATCCCAATAAAATTATGTACTCTTTGCATTTTCAAGATATATCGTCTTTAGAATGATATCCCAAAATACACATAATACACTTTTTTATTCTTAATTTAATAAAATATTAAATAATAAAAAAAATATTGTAACTAGTAAGATGATACTTCAAATATTATTATTGCAAAAATTTAAGCAGAGTTGTTAATAATATAATAAAGAATAAATAATAATTTCTTTTAATAATTTGTTGTTATTCATATTATATTGAGATCATGCATAAAAAAAATGAGGTATTGAGAATAACAATTGAGTTACGATAACTGGTTTATCTAAAAATTATTGGTATTTGATAAACTTTAATTGATAATTAATAAGTGAATATTTCCGTAAAGAGAAGATAGGTATATCAGCCCACGTGCTTGAAATTTAAATATTTTTTGTTAAGTTGGAATAATTTGATCGATGACCTTTTTTTAAGGTAATTAAGTTTTAGGTGTATCAATCCACATGCTTAAAATCTAAATAATTTTTGTTAAGTGTGTAAACAATTTGATTGGTCACTTTTTTTCAAAGTAAATAAGTTTTATCGTTTTGTAAGATTTTATAAGTTCAGATAAAGATGGAATCCTACTCTTTAATGCTCCTAAAGTATGAACCATAATGTTTAGTATCTGTTTACAAATATTGGAACGCTATAGGTAGTTCTTGTTTTATAAAAAAATTGAAACATAATGATTAGTGTTTGATACAAGATATATTAAGCACTTTTAATAAAGATCAATGCACAAATAGCGGAAAGAACTCAAGGATATCAGCTATGGCTAAGTGCAAGTGCTAGATAATTAATTATTTCCTGGAAATAATTTAACTCATGCTTTACAAATCACAAATAATGAAGTTCTGCCCACTGTTTAGATTCAATAATCAGTTCTCCCTATTAAGAAGTTGAGTACTTTCATTTTCTTACATAAAATCAAGGGGTTCTGTATCTGGGATTTCATTATGAAGATAAATTACCAATCCATCGAAGGAACTGAGTGAGAGATGCCTTTTCGCTCTGCATAAGTTAAGAATCTCAAAGGCTAAATCCAAGTCTCCTTTCTCTTTCAGGTATTTAACACATGCAACTAGAGTAAAAGGATTTGGTTTCATTCCTTCTAGATTTGCTGAGATAGCTTTCTTGAATGCCTGAACTGCTTTCTCCATATCACTACATGCACTATAGCCAGATGCCAATTGGTCCCAAGCTCTTCCATCTAGTGGCTTGCCACCATCCAAAACCCTTTTGATATAGGCCTCAGCCTTATCAAGCTGACCCCATTTACAATAAGCCCTGATCATCAAATTTGGAATTCTGCAATCAAAATTTGCATGATTAGATTCCCATTCTTCCAAAATCTTCTCTGCCCCATCAATGTCATCTAGCTTTACTAAAGAGCTCAACATACTTATGTAACTTGAGTTGCAGGAACTCTTAAAACTTGTGCAAATATTCCAAAGCCTGTAAACCTCATCTTTGTTCCCAATACTAGCATACATAGTTTGAATAGATTCATAAGCAAGTCTCCTAGTCTTGCCTCTGGCTAAATGTTCTGATTTCTTTAACATGGCCGTGACCTTCTCGATATTATTTACTTTCCGATAACCATTTGCTGCATTACAGTATGTATACCAGTCCACAGTTGCCAAGGGATCAGCTTCCATTTGCATAAGTAACTTCTCCATCCCCTCCATGTCTGTGGCGGCCACATATGCATTTAACCGAATGTTATATGTTCGAGCACTACAGATATCCTTCTCTTTCATTTTTCGCATCAACCTATCCAATTTGTCATATTTACCTACCTCAGCATATAGTTTCAGCATCATATTATAACACTCAGTTCTATGCCCAGGATTAAGCTTCTCAATTTTCTTCATGACAGCCTCTGCTTCCTCCAGAGATTTATGCTCCACATAGCATCTCAAAAGTGCAGCAAGTATCTTAAATCCAATTTTAACATCAGGGATGCCTCTAAAGTATCTCTCAGCTTGTTCAAGACCCTGGACTTTTGATATCAGGGTTATCTGTTTTGCAATGCCTCCTGGAGGCAAGTCATGGTTCCTTTCATTGCTTATCCACTCCATCACCTAACAAAAAACATTCTTACTTCCTTCGCTCTAATAAAAAACTAAGTAACTAAAAGCATGTTTCCTTGACTCTTGATTTTAAAGGGGTCAGATACAATACAATACATCACAATATATTGAATAAGAAATAAGCACACGAGGATCCACACAACTAGGAATAGAATTCAACCGAACTTGGATTTCTACCTCTCAATCAGCTTCTCTATATCATCAAAAACCAGAAAAAACTGAAAGACTTAGGTTATGTTTGTGTATCTAACAGTAAGTGAAACAAAACGGAATGGAATAAAATTATCATTTCATTGTATGGAAAAACAAAACTTGGTCTTTTTAGTTGTTCTCATTTAAGTTTCAGTTCCTATACCAAAAAATTTCAACTTTAATCCTTTTGTTTTTGTAGCCATTTATCACTACCAAAACTTAACCTTTTATGCAAGTCTAAGATAGGAACTTAAACTCAATAGGACTAAAACTAAATGGCAACGCAAAACAAATTTTCACGAAGTGAAACAAAAAAAAAAAAAAAATATATTTTCACGAAGGAAGGGAGTAAAAGTGAATTGAATGGCTACGCATTTTAACAGGTTCCAATACATTCCATCCAAACAATCCACCAAACAAAACCTCAAAACCAGGTATCATTCTATTCCACTCCACCATTTCCCTAAGTCCAAGCATAACCTAAACACTCATTGATCCGTGAACTATGAAAAATACACGAGGATCCATATATATTATGCATTTAAAAGTCCATGATTTTTTTATATGAGAATGTTGATGGTGAAATTACCTGAAGGGCATGTGTGAAGCGACGAGATTGAGAGAGGCGATGAACGAGACCACGGAGCTGAAAGTAGGTGACTTCTCTACCTTCTTCGACCCATTGGTTCAGAATAGGACCCATTGGACTCACAGGGTCCCCAACCTTCAACACGCGATCTTCAAGACTCGCCAACACGCTTTCCGTCGTGTACATGCACATACCAATAGACCCAGAAACAGAAATGCCAAAATTTTTCAAAAGTTTGCATCTTGACCGTATCAGCATCATTCTTCTTCCCTCTCTTCGATCAACTCTTCTCACTCAGCGCTTCCGAGCTTTCAGTACACACACAGAGAGAAGAACAGAGATTTTCTTTTTCTGAGTTTTCCTTCTTTTTTGGGTTCAGTAGGGCCAACAAAAATAGTTTATCCTGCGAGAAAATGGGTTCTGGGCCCAGTTTAGGGAACCACTTAACTGAATTTGAAAGAGAAAAACTAGTATTATTTTAAATGTTCATTTTAAAAAATAAATTAAAGCATTCATTAATTTCTTTTTAATTACGTGTCGTTTTTTAATCTTTAAGAAACATTATTGCATATTATTTTGTGGCGTTGGTCTAAGTAATATCATATATTTTATTTAAGTTTTGCTTTATTTGAATGCTAAGTACTTTTTTTTTTTTAGTTTTACAAAGTACCATATTATAATTACTCTAAATAAAGTTTTATATTGCATTTTTTATTCATATTTCACAATATTTTTTATTAGAATTTGAGTGATTATAGCCGAATGCTTAATGAAGTGAATCTTCTAAGTTCTATATATCAAATTGTGGATTCTGTTTAGAGAATGAAAAATATAAAAAAAAATGAGTAAGTAATGAAAACAAAATAATAATAATTAACCTAAATTGGTAAGAATTAATAATAGTTAAAGTCTTATTTTTCATAAAAATAATTATTTAATGGAAGAGTTTTACGATTGACATTATTAGAGATGAATAAAAAATTTGAATCATTAGACTTTAGTTGTATATAATTAATCTATAATCTTTTAATAAAACACTATAAAATTTTCGAATTATATTTTAAATATCTTGGTACACATAACAAATCCATATATTCTTTAAGAAAACACCTATTAATTGTTTTTTATTTGTACTTTTATAGTAAATACGTGGAGTAATTAAAACAAATTGCAATTTATTTTAATTTCTTTTTGCTTGGTAAACTATATACAAATTTTTTACTTGATTCATGTGAGACTTCATTGTAATTTGTAATATCTTTCACTTGATTAATTCATGTTTGTTTTGTTGCCACTTCTGCAGATATTTGGAACTTGATCATGAAAATGTTAAGATTTGCTGTGTTGAAAATTGATAGTAATTATTTAACTGTTAATTTTTTATTGGTATATAACTATAAATATTTATACTTTTGATGACGTCTTATTCTTATATATATATTATTATTAAAAAAATTAGTTTATTTTTGAAATATTTCTTAATTTAGGAAAGTCAGAATTGCATAATACCAAAAACAAAGCAAGGATCTTTAAATTGTTCTTCTGCATTAAACAATTTGAACGAGTTTTAGGTGCATCAGAAAATGTCCTTTAATGACTATAATGTTTGAGATGATTTATAGAGTTTTTTTTTTTTTTTTTTATTTTGAAAAAACAAGAATTTAAGTGATTCAACACTCCAAAATGTTGGTTAATAGTTGCTTGCAATCCAGTGTTCACCAAGTAATAACTACAATGTTGGCCGCAAAATAAAACAGAAATAACATGTGAGCTAACAATGGTGGCACTCTACCACGATATCTGCTCTTTATCATGTACAAATGTAAATTGTCAACAATGTGCACTTACAAACCCATTAGCAACAGGTATACACAATGTTTAATCTGGTCACTATCTACGAGGTTATATAACCCAGTCTATCAACGAACATTACCTAAAAGTTACACACAATTCTTGAAAAGATGTATACAAAACATTTGCCCGGTTGTCCCACTCTAAACATCAGCACGATAAAAATGCAGCAAATTTATGGGTTCCACTTTTTCCTGAAACCAAAGCATTCACAATAAATTTACTAAAGATGATATACAATTGAACATCTAATATTTAATTAAAATCAATGCAGAAATATTAAAGACCTCAAATATCTCTTCTGATTGTGAAGGAAAGTGAAACCCAGTTGAGCAATTCTGCAAAATTTCGGGACTCTTCATCCATTCTCTGCGTGCATCACATGCTTTTATTTTGAATTTGAACATCTGCAAGAAGATTAGGCAATATCCGATAAATTCCAATTAAACTTGTTTTCTAAACACATTACAAGTATTTACCAAGAACAGACAATGGCGCTAAAGAAAGATTGAATTTAAGTATTTGATGAGCTGGAGAATCAAACAAGAAGTATCGATATAATAAACAAACCTGAGACAAAGAAAATTCTGGCTGTTCAACCCCATCTCCATCAATGACCATACCAGTTCCTTGGCACTCTGGGCAGAATACAGTTCTTATATGTCTTTCAATATCTTTTTCTTTTCCAATTTTCTCACCATCTGATGCAATCTTTCTCTTCACTGTTCGTCTAACATATGGACGAACTAAATGATTTGTGATTATCTCAAATTCACACAAGATTATCCAGTGTATAAGGCAGGATGTATGGAACACGTGAAATGCCTGTAGATATATGCCAATGTAAACTATCTAATTTGGTAAATAAAAAATGAACATAATGAAGTTTAAATATCTCAAGCTCCTTATTATCAAACAAACCAATATAGCAAAACAATAACTGAAATCAGAACATTAATAAAATGTCTTTACCCCAGTTTTATTCCGACTGCTGCATGCTACTCTTCCAGTCTTCAAATTCAAGAGTGCAGCTACATCTTTACCTGGAAGCATTTTTTGTTGACAGATGTTACATACTTTCTCTGCTGCCAGCCGCTGCTTCCGTCTCAATTCTTTCCTCACAGCCTTGCTTGAAATGAACCTAGTACAAAGATGATGATTGTTGAATTGATCTAGTGTCAATGGTGTGCTAGAATTGTTTGAATCAGGAGACTCTTCTTCAGCAGACAAATCATGCCGATTGCTTAAAGAATCACTAATATCATCAGAGTCGGACAAAGATGTCTTTCTCTTTCGGCCACCAGAAGCAGATGGAAGTAATGACTTGACATCATCAAGCAAACCAGACCGACCCAGATCATAATTGTAAGCAAAGTTTACAATAGCAAAATCATGCTCTAGAATCTCAACACCATCTGGTTGATCATTACTTTTTTTTCCTAACCATTCACACCATATTCTTTTAATTCCACTCAACGCACTGCACTTTTCAAGAAATCTTGCAGCAATCTTTCCCAAACCCACTTCGCTGACTTTTACATCAAATATTTCATCTCTAATCAGCAAATGAGGAATTACTAGTCCGCATTCATCATCTCCCATGCCATCAATCGAACATGATTCAGCATTTGACTGAACCGCTTCTCCAAACTTAACAATAGCAAGACTATTGTCACTGTTATTAAATTTCAATAACCTGTTTCGGTAACTATCTGCAACTTCTAAGTCTCCATCATTTTCAGTAGAAGTATCAAAGAAAACAAGACCATCGTTAAAAGGCCATGGTTTCGGTCCTAGCAAGGTAAGCTTAGCAGCAGACAATCTCTCCTTGTGAAGATTACCTTTCAAGTGATCAAACAGAACATCATCACTATAGCACGGTGCAAGACACAAAGTGCAGAAATATATGAATTTTTTCCCATTCTCACGCAACTCAACATACGGATGTCCTTGAGATCTAACAATTTTCAGTATCTTTCTCGCCGCTTGTTCCTTCGGATTGGAAACATCAGACTTCGGAGGCCCCAATTCCAACTTCCCAGCCATTCAAAATTTCCCAAACAAACAGTAAACGCAAAATTCAACACTAGATAATCTCCAACAACCAATTCACAAACAAAGACAACAGGAACCTCTCCTAAATTCTAAAACAACTAAACTCCTAGCACAATTCCAGATCTCAATGTCTCAGAGGCACCACAGACTCCGTTGCAAACCCTAAAATAGCATAACAGAAAATCTTCCGATACTAACCAACGGAAAATTTCCCTATATCCAAAGTTCGCACAGAGATAACTAACTACTCTAAGTCACTAAGAACAAATGATTTCACTAATGGAAAACAAAGCATGAGTCAAGGATATCCTACTGTTGGAATTCCGAGTTTAAACAGCGAAAAACGAAACGCGATGGACAAATTTGGAGAGCAGAAAAAAGGACCTTAAAACGACGCCGTAAAAGGAGATATTCGAGGCGCAATCGGTATAGAACTGTTCGGTAATCTTGGAGATCGTCCACGTCTGAGGAAAGCGTCGAGAACCATGGAGAGAATCTCGCAGGAGCACGAATCCTCCATTGACATCTCCATGTATCGCAGAGCACGCACGAAGAATTGGAAGGTTTTTGGAGAGAAAGAGATAAAGAAAGTGAGGGAAAAAGAGGGAAAAAGAAGAGGGAAGAAGGAAGACGAAAAGCGTGATACAAACAAACTCATACACCAAACTAATATTAACAGAAATTTGAGAGTCATTTCAATTTTCACAGAAGCTGATTAATTTTAACTTTAATTTTAATTAATTAACTCTTATTGCGACAACTGTCCCTATTTGCACGAGGTTGGAGCGAAAGTGAAATGTATTGGGTAGATTCGAATTTTGAGCAGAGATTCCTTTTTTTTCAAGTTTTAATTTGATTATTTTAATAATCATTTGGTTCAATATTGTTATCAAGCATTAATACCACCTTTTACCAAAAAAAATTAATCATTAATAAAGGATGATGCTAATGATGCTAAATTGAATACAACAATGAAAAAATAAAAATAAAAAATGGCAGCTCTTTTAAATGAAATGAATCCTGAATGTACAAATTTCAGGGCATGCAGTTCTTCCCTGCTTCTCTATTCTCTTAAAAAAAACAAATTTAAAATTATGCATTTCGTAATTCAAAAAAGGAAATAAAGAAACTTGCATGATAACAAATAAATCAATTTTGGAAACAAATGAGGACCACAGTGCGAATGTAACAACAATTTTGTGTACATTTAAATTGGTACTATGGTTTACCAAAGACTATAAAACTTTAAAATGTATCAAAATAAAATAAGAAACTAAAGAGTGAGATGTGAGTTTTTCTTAACATAGTTTAATTTTATTGCAAATTTACTTTTACAATTAAATATTTAAACAATTATTTATATAGTTAAGCATGATTTGATTTTATTATAAATAAGTTATACATATATTGTACAACTTTAGATTTGTAAAACTAAAGTTACGTTAACTTAACATGATTCTGTGGTGAGAAATACATCAATAAACAAAATACATCTTATGTATCTTTTATTGTTAGTTATTTAGATTTGACTTGACTGTCTTTATTTGTTTATATGATGTTTCAGATTATGAATTTGATTTCAATCAAGACAATACAGGAGGTTGTATGTTGTTATTGCAGTGTTGGATTTGAAAATAATTAAATATTTTTCTTATCAATTGAGTTATTAATCATTGAAGACATAATTAAATATTTTTTCTATCAATTGAGTTATTAATCATTGGAAGACATTAGTATAGGACTTGGTTTCCCACTCACAAAAAAAGTGAATTTTTATTACACAATTACTTTTGCAAATAAAATTTTGAATCATTATTAACTTCTCAATTGTGTATAATATATATATTATTTATAAAAGGTGGTCTCCTGCACAATTACAAAGGCAATACCTTAATTCAATTACAACTCACACATATTTTTAATGAAAGAAATCATACTTACATTCAATATTAACATTTATTATGCATATTAATGACAACTTTTGTTATTCTTCTATACTACTTAATCTTGATAGCTTAATAACTAATGAGGTTTGTTATCAGTAGTTTAATAACATTTAATTTATTTGATTAGATAATGTGACCATTTTAGTTTCGACCAGGTATTCTATTACACCCATTAAACTTAGATCAACTAAACAAAAAAGATGAGAGACAAAACAGATTTATATTGATCAGAATACCACTAAAGGTGGATAATAATGTGGATTGATCAATATTATCGTCTCAATCACTTTAGCGATAATAGCTATTTTTGTGACACGACAATATATATGTAATGATATATTAACCATACTATTTGGTACATATTGTCTCCAGAACCAACATTCGACTAAGTTCATTTCGTTTTATTTTTCATGATGTGATTTTACTTATTTAAAATTTGACATTATTTTCTAACCATAAGACATGTTGCAGGAGCTTGACCAAGGCTAACCACAACCTTCTTATCAGCACGTTGGATCTTCTTCTTGTGGCCAACACAGTTAATTAGTCTAATAAGTCAAATCTTTAACAACCATCAACCCAACATATATGGATTATCATCACCACTTGTCTTTTCATTATCCACACCAATAAATTCTCTACAATTACAATATTTTTGTTTTAGTCCATGGCGACTTTAAACAACACTAACCATCCATCCACCTTCTTCCAACATTCCACAAGCTTAAAATACAAATAAAAAAATCATTTTGTCTCACTCCCTCTAATAAATAAATTATTTAATGTAATGTAACAATATTGATGTCATAATTTAATTACAATTTGCATTAGTATTTTTTCCTCTTATTTCATGTTGCAGTCAAATTTATATCTTTAATTTTCTTTTTAATTTTCTCACATTTTTTTAATTACTAATTTCTATATTTTTAATATATTTTTTTAGTTATAAATTTAAAAAGTTACCTATTACTCTTATTTATTTTCCATAAAAAAATTATACCGAAATATCAAGCACTTTAAAAAATTAGGCTAATTATTTATAATATCGTACAGATCGTAACAACTTCATTGAAAATAAAGAAATACAAACTTAATTGAGATTAATCAAAATTGTACATATCTAAAACAATTCGATCCTTCACACCTGACACTTTGTTATGTAATACAACTTATTCATGTAAATATTTTTTTTCTCTAAATCTGTCAAATTCATTAAATTTGTGGTAAAATTGTACCATTTTAAAAAACCCGAAAGATGTAACTTAAAATTAGTACAATAATATACGGCAAAAAAAAACTAGTAACTTTTAAACTTTTTAATTTGATTTACTTTGTGTTTTATTTATACAAAGGTAGAAAATTGTTTGGTTCGATTTTTAAAACATTTTCGGGTAAGTCCATAGTAATTAATACGATAGTATAATGAATATGGAATATGGTGGTGAATTAAAGTTCATATATTAATATAGAGACTACAAATAATTAAACTAAAAAACTTGTACTCTTAAAAAAAAGGAACTAGTGGAAACGCATGTTCTTCATAATAGAATATGTATAGAAAATAAATGATAAAAAAAAATTATTACAAAAGACTTTGGTACCCACTCAAACACATACACAGATTCTTCTGTTGCTGCCCAGGATCGAACTGGGGACCTTTAGTGTGTAAGACTAACGTGATAACCACTACACTACAGCAACTCATATGAATTAATTATTATTTAAGAATCTAAATTTGTAAGTAAAAGCAGGCCCATAAAATCTGCGGCCCAAATATTCGTACATGGCTTATGAAGGTGGCTCTAAGTTAAGGATGAAATTGGATCCAAAAGAAAGTTGTTCATGAACAATATTAATCATCACCAATTCTTAAATGTAGCTGTTATTTTTCTCACTATAAAGAGTGAAATATATGTGAAGGGTAGAACTAGTTTTCTTTCAAACGATAACTCTTAAGAATAAGTTCTTAATTAAATATCAAATACAAATATGAAGAAAATAAATTGAACTAAGAATCCTGTTATTTTTTTTTATTATAAAAGAATGGATAATATTTTTAAATCTTACATAATATTAAGGGTTGTTTGGATCGGAGAGTGGATTTGAAGGAGTTGTTTTGAGATGATTTAAGAAGAAAGTTTGGTTGTTTGGATTAAAAGAAAGATGGTAAAATTTGAGTGGAAAGTTTATAAAAATTTGTAAGTAACGTAATAGGTATAATAAATATTTTATTTATTTGTAATTTTTTATTTATTTAATATAATTGATAATATTTTAAAAATATAAAATTATTAAATTACATAATTATTTTTAAAATAAAATTTAATTTATTATAAAATATATTAATTTAACTAAGATGAATTATTTTTATAATAATTTTAATATTAATTTTAAATATTATTATTATTTTATAATAATAAAATAATTATTATAATTTATTTTCATTTTAAATTTTTTTATTAAATTATATTTATATTATTATCATCTATTTATTAATAATATTATATAATACTTTA
>Ga0209489_106484_pt1 | contig 18786 bp, 10 predicted proteins | sample SiratrowhiteBW_FD_187527 | JGI IMG/M metagenome (GOLD analysis project Ga0209489, IMG submission 187527) | Root nodule microbial communities of legume samples collected from California, USA - Siratro white BW (SPAdes) (version 2) | ecosystem: Host-associated > Plants > Roots > Nodule | place...
TCTCAGATAAAATTATAATATATATATATATATATATATATATATATATATATATATATATATTCTTTTTGAGAAATAAAAGTCTTATATCTCAAACACCTATCTTTCTTGGTATGACAAAGCTGTAGGAGTGAGTTAGTATAAAAGAATATTTGTATTATCTATCCCATCGAGCAATAAATAAGATAATTCAAAGTGACTTCGGATAATCATGTAAAATTAATATAAAACAAGTATTCATTACACTTTATTTTACATGTTTATATTACTCCTTTTGGCTATCTTTTCACAAGTTTTTATGAAAGTATTCTGAAAAAAAGTTTTGAATTAGTAAATGTTGGTTATTAGATCATCTAACAACATTTTCTTTCCAACTAGCTTTGTTAAAATTTTCAAAAAATTTTAATGAGTTCCCCTTCTAGACCTAACTTAACATGTCATCTGATATTAGAATTAACTTCTTATGATTAGTTCTTTACAATATTAGAGGAAAGATCGAATAAAGTCATGAAAAAAGAGAAAAAAGATTATCAATAGTTTAAAGGCAAAAATTCGATATGAGATGTATAACATGATAATGTGTTTAGATATGATGGACATGGTAAAAAAATGAAAACTACATACCATTATAAGACAAGAGTAATCAACTACCAAGTGATAAATATTTAGATGAGCACAATAGAAATATTTTCAGAAGAAAAGTACTCTTAGATTTAAGCTTTTGAAGGAGAAAAAGAAATGTATGATATTGTAATTATAATGTAAGAGGGTTTTATAGATATAAAAAAGAAAGAAACTTTGTTTCCTCACAAGGCAGAACAAGTTGTTAAATATGAAGGATAATGAAAACATACAAAGTATGTTTAACATGTTCCAAACCCTATTAAACAAACTTTGTTCACTCAATAAACATTGATGATTATGATTGTATTCATAAAATCTATGTAGTTTATCTAAATTATGGGGACCATGAGTAACAACATCGAGAATGTTTAAGAACCTATGCAGTTTATCTCTCAAAGAGCTTGTAGGGATACTGAAACATACACAAGTAAAAGGGGCAAACTACTTAAGAAGAAGAAGTCCCTTATACTTAAAGTACAAAAGCGCTCCTATCAAAACCTCCAAAGTTGATGAACTGCCCAAATAATTCCTCAAAGGAGGATGACTTATTCGAGAAAGATAAGATATTATTTATCTAGAGGAAGATACACTAGATATAGAGGACAAAATGAGTAATTAAAGGAAGAATAAATTTGTTACATTAATCAAGGGAGCAAAAAGAAAAACAAAAGACTTAGATGATATGTTACAAGTATAAGAAATAGGTCACTCCAGATTTTAATGTTAGGAGAAAAGAGGGTGAGATAAACAAAGAAAAATTGTGAGGAATGATAACAAGTAGTTTCTTATGTCTAAATGGGAGGATCTAAACAACTTATATTCTAAGAGGGAAGAGGAAAAAAGAGATAGCTAGTTTGTACCTCATCGTTTAAACCCTTATCAAACGGTTCAAACAATGAGACGAACTTATCAAACCTTCACTCAGTTATAGAAGTATATAATAAACTTATTTGTGAATCTTATCTACATTTATAGTGCTCATCATATTTATCCTTTCACATGTTTTTTGAAAGTTTCTTAGAAAAAGTTTTAAACTAGTAAATATTGGTTATTAGACAGTTAACCATATCTAATTTCTAACTAGCTTTGAGAAAAATTTTAAAAACTTCATTCAACCCCACCTTCTAACATTAACCTATCATTTGATAATTACTATAAAGTAAATTTCCCTTACACATGAACACACACACTCGAAATAATCAAACATCAATTCTCTATCTCAAGTTATGACATCACTACTTGAGTGACATACTTAGTCACTTGACCTACTTATATGGTGCTTTAGCACTATAATTTTATTGAAGAGAAAATTGACTATATCATTTAAGTAATCATTCATCATATGAATTACTCAACTTCCTAAAGAAGAGAGAATGGATTTGGCTTCTTACTTGCTTTAGCGGTCATCTATCACCTTAAGAACTAGACTATATCATTTAAGTAATCATTCATCATATGAATTACTCAACTTCCTAAAGAAGAGAGAATGGATTTGGCTTCTTACTTGCTTTAGCGGTCATCTATCACCTTAAGAACTAGACTCATAAAACACAACGAATTGATTTGGTCTCTTTTTCTCTTAAACCACCAACTATCACTTGAATGTTTATTTCTAACAATTGAATGGCAAGTGAGTGCTTCAACGAGGCTGGCTCATAGTAAATTTGGTTGAGCAACCAAAGTGGTCATCCACCACCTTAGAAACTAGACTCCTAAAGCATAACAAATTGATTTTGTTTTTCCTTCCTTAAACCAGCAACTATCACTTGAATGTTTATAACTAATAAGAGTGACAAGTCAGTGCTTTAACGAGGAGTCTCTGGCTCATAGTTAATTTGCTTGACCAACTAAATCTTCACTTGAGATATATACGTATATATTAAGAGACCACAAACAAGCTCAATTTAAACTAAAACTCAAATTTTCCATTCAAAACATATCTAATAATTTCTTACTCAAAACAAACTTATTTCTAATCCAAATTAACTTCAATTCTCATAATTTATCATTAAATATAAACATCATGATTCAAGTTAGTATTTATATTACAAATATTAAATTTCAACAATAATCTTAATATATAGATATCCATTATTCCATAATCGGTAAATACATAGTATAGTAAAAGATTCCAATTTTAACAACCCAACAACATTCTAATTCTTTGTTTCTTAATTACAGTATTCAACAACTCTACTATTTAAATGAAAATTCAATAATAGAAACAAATCAACCGTTTAACTTCAAGACACTTGATCTCGTTCAAATTCACAAATTTATGTTAATTTCTTTCAATCCTTTAAGAAAATGTTTAGTTGATTATACTAGGAGATTCTCTGGATTTTTTTCTTTAAAGAAAAAACCTAATAAACAAATACATTACTACAAACTTGGACTAAAATTCATGTTTTCTCATTTAATAGTACATGTGTCATATTTTTATACCATAAAGAGTTCAAAACTAAAAGAAACAAAATATTTAATAAAAAAAATTATATTGAATTACTATAATTTTACTCTTTATTATTCCCAAAATAAAATGAGCTATGGGTTGAATATTTAGGTTTTAGTTTTAGATAAATAAAAAATAAAGTTGATTTAGTTTATATATATATATATATATATATATATATATATATATATATATATATATATATATGTGTGTGTGTGTGTGTGTAGTAATTAAAATTAATAGTGTGGCACAATATAAATTATTTATAATAAATCTAAAATATAATTTAAATATTCAAAAACTATTCACCAGAAAAAATAATATTTTTATAAACGAAGATGTTTATATACATATTAACGTAGTAAAGTTAGGGCTTTGAATTTGAGTTTTTCAAAAATCATTCTAAGTTTAAATAATGTTTTTTCCCTTACGAGTAAAATTTTAGATTTGAGTATTGGATATGTATGCATCCATAATGGGCTTGATCCTTGATTTGAAAATGATGGATTCGTGATCTTCAATGATGAAAGGAAGTTGGTGTTATAGAATAACTCAAATAGCCTTCTTAGTGACGAAGCACTAACCATGGTCCAGGCTTTGTCAAACCTAAAAACCACGAAAGGAAAAGAAGGAGATGGATGAAATTGAAGGTCCAATCTGACACAAAACGCACTCACGAATCATTTCACCCAAATCAATGCCAATCAAACAGTGTAAAAGTAGATTCCCCTCATCCAAATAGATAACCTCGGCAACATAAACTCAAAAACATAATAAGAAAAAAGAAAAAACAAAATGTAAAAAACTCCAAATCTAAAAGTGTCATGCACGATGGAGTGGTCGTTTTAGGTAGTATGGAAATAATTTTAACTTTAGTTTTGTTCTAGAAAATGTCAATTTGGAAATATTAATAACATGAACCTAAACCTAAATTTAATGCATAAACTTAAACTCTAACATTTCTCATCCATTTTCTCTGTCCTTGCAGTATTTGTGGAAACAAATTAATTTTAGCCACAGGTCTAGTGAGAAAAAATATCGATGACAATTAATTATCTAATGAGATAATCAATCAGCCCCAGTGGTCCAAATATTTAACTATATATGCTTATTAATTTAGGTTACATTAATTTCTAATGTTTCGATTATGAAATCATGATGACATGACAGTCAACCTTTGACGAGTATTAAGCATAGACCACTGCTACACATCCTCAAGCAATATTTACATGTAATTTTTTATTTCTTTTTTCTATTTATTTTTATAAGAAGGCAATTTTGTTACCAAACATTTTAGTTTCTTTATGAAAATAAGTTCTTTCCATACACTATTAGGCTTTAGACATTAAAAAAAATCATAATTATTTACAAGGAGTTCATGTATATTTTTATCATTATAACAACTATCAATTGTACAACAATAATATAGATTGTATATAAATTTATATGATCAAGAATATTTCACAAGTCAACTATTAATTGATGTCTTTTAAAAGATTTGTATCTTTTATTATAGATTAATATTTGATCTAATCTAATAATTGAATTTACAAGTGAAGAATTATAGATTGGTGTAAGTTTATTACAACTCATGTTTGCACATCTACATATGTCATAGTATATAAGAATTTTCCTCTCAACTTCTCACTACCTGATATTTTAGTCTATTTGAATTAGATCCTAAATCATTAGTGGAGAATCTCTGTTACAACATATATCATTACTTAATATACAAATCAAACAATTTTGACCGCAAATTCATACAGATTTCATCTATCTCAATAAGTATCGTCATATAATATAACTTGTTTAAATAAAAACATAAAATTAATTAAATTTTCAACTTAATATTCATTTCACATTTAAAATAAACATTTACAATACAAACCATTGAAGTGACAAAAAGAGAAGAAAAGAAATGAAAAAGATATTTTTAAAATTTTTACTTTTAGCTTGAGCGAGAATGGGCTTGCAAGAACAAAAATATTTTAGCTTGGGTGAAAATTTGGCAGAGAGGTTGAGTTTTAGTTTTGTTTTCGCTTGAACAAAAATTTATTTGTTTGAGCTAAAAGCAAGGTTAAGTTGAAATTTATTTTCGCTAGAGTAAGAATTGACTCACTTGAGTGAAAATATCAGAAAGTCAATTTCATGCAGTAGAAGAAACCTATTTCCAAAGTTTTGTACAAAACCAGATTAACAAATACAACTTTCAAATATATAGATCTCGTCTCAAATATCACAGAACTGAGCACATTCAACAAATTTCATTAAATCAAACTATACAGATCTCGTCTCAAACTTAAACATTAAAAGCATGCTCAACAACACACAATCGTGTATAAAACTCAAAAATATTGTGACCACGTCACCTTCACATCTAGATAATATATCCTAAGATCCTATCAAAAACATAGATAGTTTCCCTTACTTGAAAATGCTTCCCTTCAAAGAAAATTTCCTAATCCAAGTAGTAAAACTATACAAAATTTGGGCACCTAGAGAAAAGTATCTAAATATTACCAGCACAAGCTTAACAAAGTTGAGAGTATTACTTTTCTCAACTAACTCCAAATGACAATCATAAGAAAATGAAGAGAATGGAAAATCTTTGGGATAAACACGAACTTATTGTGTTTGAAAATATGATCGGATGGAAACTATTAGCTACCATTGGATGTGATCAAATTTTATAAGAGATAATGTATGAAGAAAGAAAATTAGAGAGAAGGTTATTGTTGAGAGAGAAAGAGAAAGAAGAAAAGAAAAAGAAAATGAAAGTGTGGTTAAGGGTTTACAAATAATAATTTAGAATGTAAAAGAACAAGAAAAATTGCATTTATCTATCTTGAATATGTAATAAAATAGGTTCAAATTCTTTTAACTTTATAAGAAAAATAATACTTTCTTGTCACATTTTTAAACAAAAATTAGAAAAGAAAAAATTTAATTTTGTATTTTAAAACTTTAATTTCAAATTTTTATAATTTTTATTTAAGTCGAAGAGTGAATATCACTTTATTAAACATAACGTCATTTCTAAATGTTAAAACAAAATGCTAGTGTCTTATTTAAAAATTAAAGGACATGTAAGTATCATTTTATTAAAAATTTAAGGGAAGTGAATCTCTTTTTTAATATTACTCAAGCTAATTTTTTTCTGTTTTGATTGTTTGATTATTTTATAATGCAATTTATGGATTGAATATAAGAGGTTAATTTATAATTTAAATTGAATACCACTGATGATTTAGTAATTCTTGAGATATTTGAGATTGAGATTGAAAAGTGAATGAAAGAATGAGTAGAGATATATGTATATGATTTGATATTGTTAAAGTGTTGGCTGAGATGGTCAAGATTAAGACATAGTATTTTCAAGAAAGAAAATACACGTGTCTAGGTCAATTAGGATGTGCATTGTCTAAAGATCTGATCAATAACAATTGATATCCTGACTCTACTATTAATAAGAATTAAATAAATGATCATTACTAGATGGTGAGAGTCGAAAGAGGTCTAACAGGTGTATGACAACTTTGAGTTGTGTGACAGGCGTTGTATGACAGCTTGGAGTTGTATGACAGGTGTATATCCTGATGTCTATTCAATGCACGAGTGTCTAAAAGTATGGCTCCTAAACCTCCTACTCTTCCTCAACCTCCATCAGAGCTGAGCCATATTGCTAGAGTAGTGAAGATGATGGTCAGTGCCATCCAACAACATAATGTGACCAAGGCTCAAAATTAGCAAGCGATGATGCATCAATGGGATGTCATGACGACATCAACCACTTCTTTTACCAGTTAACCTCATCAGTGGATGGGATTGGATGACTTCTAGAGGCACGATCCTCCCAATGGAATACTTCTCCAAACCAGGCAGGTCAATGAGTCAGGTAGATAGAGAAGTTCTTTAGAGCTACCTCTTGCTCTAAAGATTAGAAGATAACTTTGCCACCTACTTGCTATCTAGAGAGTCTGAATTATGGTGCATAGGTGCTTCAGGGAGAGATTGTTGGAGGAGTACTTCCCAGAAAATTCAAGATTTGCCAAGGAAGTTGAATTCTCAGACTAGAGCAAGCAGAGATGTCAGTGACCGCTTATGTTGCTAGGTTTAAATACTTGCTAGATTCTACACCCAAGCTATCTTTGAGGCTTGGAAGTGTAGAAAGTTTGACGAAGGGTTGAAACATGAGATGAAGAAGGTGATCACTCCTATGTGCATAAGGGAGTTCCCTACACTGGTTGAGAAAGTAAAGATGGTGGAGACTCTAGAGAAGGGTGATAATATAATCATTAAGAGTCATAAAGGAGGGTCTGCTAGTGGGAAGACCAGAGCACGATTGCAAAGCCTTATGCTAGACCTCCACAACCTAGAGTGGGAGTAGCTCCACCCTAGTTTAGGCCATAGCAACAACAGTTCTGGAAGCCCAGATGCTACACTTGCTAGGAGGAGGGGCACTTTTCTAGAGAATGCCCAAATAGAAGAGTAATGACTCCTGCTAGTGGTTCTCAGTAGTTGAGGAATGAGAGTAACAGGTCTAAAGCTATAGACAAAGTGTTTGCGATGTCGGGAGCTGAAGTCTCCGAGTCTAACAACCTCATACTAGGTATTTATTTCATAGCTAGTAAATGCTTGAAGGGTTTGTTTGATTATGAAGTGGCACACTATTTTATGTCAAACTTGTGTGTTGATAAGCTTGGTCTACAAGTCAGAAACATGCACTTTGAACTTATGGTTTCTACACCAACATCTAAAACTATGTTGACCTTGGTAGTATGTGCTAAGTGTCCAGTAGTAGTGGAAGGGTGTAGATTCAAGGTCAACTTGATATGCCTACCTCTTCAGGGGTTAGATGTCATTTTTAGGATGGATTGGCTATTTGCCAATCATATTCTCATAGATTATGGTCAAAAGAGGTTAATGTTCCCTGAAGTTGAGAATTTGGTTTTGGTTTCTACTCATCAAGTTATGAAGGAGTTAAGAGATGGGTTATAATGCTTTGTAATCTTGACTCATATGAAAGTGGAGAATTGATGTGGAAACCCCAAGTCGGAGGTGTAAAATAGAAAGTTGAAAACGTGTATGGTAATGGAGGAAAGGCTTGGGTTGTAAGATCATTTCACTCAAGCTTCAAGGAGTGACTCTTGGATGAATTCTTAGATGAACGCGATTTTCAAAAGTTTGCAGATAACTCAAAAACGAAAACAGTGAACAAAAATACAAGAAATAAAGACAATACTAGGAATTAGAACAACACCTTGTGCCACCCAATCCATGAGATAGACAAGATGGTGATTCGCCACTTGTGACCTAGCCCACAAGATAAGAATCAATGCTAGGAATTGGGAAGAACCTTGCGCCACTCAAATCCATGAGATAAGCAAGATGATGAATCACCACATGTGAACTTGCTCACAAGATAAGAAACCCCAAGAGAGAAACTCTCCACCTCCCTTTGATGAAGTCTGATGCGCCATCAAGAGATAAGATTTGAAGCGTCACACTCTAGAATAAGCAAAGGAGAAACATCTCTTGAGACACACTCAAGATTTTTCAAAGACTTCTTTCATTCTAAATCTTTCCAAAATAAGTACAATAGATGTTCTTATATAGACTCAGTGGAAGATGAAGAGACAAACCCATTCCTTCCCTAAGTCAAAACTAAATATAAAAAAATAAAATGGAAAATTATATTTTTTTAATATTTTTCATATCACATCATCCTCCCCTTATTCAAGAAAATTCATTCTGAATTCTAATTGAGCTAATCTTCAAAAATCCAAGTTGTCCTCCACATGTTTGATAAAAGGTTTGAACTGCTTCCGGAGTAATACCCAAAAGCTTTGAGTGTACTTAAAACTCTGGTACCAACTGATGCGGAAACCCCAAGTCGGAGGTGCAAAATAGAAAGTCGTAAACGTCTATGGTAATAGAGGAAAGACTTGGGTTGTAAGACCATTTCAGTCAAGCTTCAAGGAGTAAATCTTAGATGAATTCTTAGATGAACGGGATTTTCAAGAGTTTGCAGATAACTCAAAAATGAAAATAGTGAACAAAAATACAAGAAATAAAGATAATACTATAAATTAGAACAACACGTTGTGCCACCAAAATCCATGAGATAAGCAAGATGGTGATTGATGAGTATATTTTTATTCACACTTAGAGTATTTAACCTTGACTTTCTTAGACTATAATTGAGAATAAATTTGTTATTTTAAATAAGATTTATCCAATCAGGATTAATTGGACCTTAATTAAGATTATTGGTTAAACTTAAACTTTAAGCATATTATCTTATTTTTCTTGTTTATAATTATTTGAAGATATTCTATAGGCTCCAAATCTAATCAAATCTTTTGCCAAGATATTATTCAAATTTTCTATAAAGATGATTCTCTGCAATTCTTACTTGATTTAGAGCAAATATCCTTTAAATATTCTATAATATCTTTTACAAAAAATTCAATTATTATGAGCTGATATCTGAAATAGGATTTGGAAACAAAATATTTGAAAGAAATTGGGAGATGGACAATTTACAGCTTTACTAGAAAGAAGATGTTTACAAAATCAATCTTTGACACATAAAGAAACATCTAATAATTGCAAGGACAATATCTGAGAATTAAATCTGAGTTAATTTCTTGAAGAAAATGAGATTATAAATAGATGTTGGAGAAGACATGAAGAACACACACCGTTGCATAACATAAACTCTAGTTTTATTTTATTTTGTATTTTAGTCATCCTCATAAAAGGCTAAACTCCTTTGGGTTGATTCTCTTGTGATTTCACACTGAATTCTGAGGTTTATGTTTAATAAAGTTTTGTTATTTACATTCTCTATAACATTTGTTCTATATTATTGGTCTTTTTGAAATCTATGTTTTTGGAAAGTATTTTTTTTTAACGCTTGTTGAGAATTCAATTGTTTTTCCTTTAATTAGAGTTCTTGATTAATTCGCTTAGTCTTAATCAATTTCTTGTACGCTTAGTCAAGAGGTAAAAGATATACATCTCACTAAGTATACGCTTGGAGACGATGTGAGATATTGAATATATTGGTAGATGCTTGTTTAGCTAATAAGATTCTGTTGAATTTGATTGACCCTTGTTTGATTGAGTTCAACTATGTGAAGGGAATTGTAGGATAATAATCTTAAGAAAACCAATGAAGAATTTGTTGTGAAAGAACTTGAGAGTCAACCTATTCTCTTTATTATTTCTAAATCATCTATTTTAATTTTCTGTTCAACAATCTCAAACCTCCCTCTTTAATTTAATATTATTACTAACTTTTCTAGCTAAAAATAAATTTTGAATATTGATTGTTTGAATTTACTATTGGATTTGTTGGGAGACGCCTTGGGTTAACTTTACCTTATCTATACTATCATTTCTTTTGTGTTAGATGGTCTAGCACTACATTAGGTGATCAATATTGAAATTCTTTTAATTTGCTCATGAAACGATTGCGATCAGTGATTTGCCACTTGTGACCTAGCCCACAAGATAAGAATCAATGCCAGGAATTGGGAAGAACCTTGCGCCATTCAAATCCATGAGATAAGCAAAGATAGTGAATTGTCACTTATGATCTAGCTCACAAGATAAGAAACCCCAAGAGAGAAACTCTCCACCTCCCTATGATGAACCACGATGTGCCATCAAGAGATAAGCTTTGAAGCGTCACTCTAGAATAAGCAAAGGAGAAACATCTCTTGAGACACACTCAAGATTTTTAAAAAATTTCTTTCATTCTAAACCTTTCCAAAATGAGTGCAATAAATGTTCTTATATAGACTCAATGGAAGATGAAGAGACAAACTCATTCCTTCCATAAGTCCAAACTAAAAAAATTAAAATGAAAAATTATATTTTTTAATATTTTCAGATCAAATCAAGAATGTAGGGAAGATTGATTCTATACCTGTGGTGAGTGAGTTTTTGGACGTATTTCCATATGAGATACCTGGATTACCTTCTAAACGGGAACTAGGGTTTTCGATTGATCTGGTGTGTGGAGTAGGGTCAATTTCAATGACGTGTTACAAGATGGTTCTTGCTGAGGTGAAGGATTTGAAGAAACAAGTTGAAGAATTATTGGAGAAGCAGTTTATTCGACCCAGTATATCTTCGTGGGGAGCTTTGGTGTTGTTAGTCAAGAAAAAGGATGACAATTCTCAATTGTGTGTGGACTATAGAAAATTGAACAAGTTGACAATCAAGAACAAGTACCATCTACCAAGGATTGATGATGTGATGGATCAGTTGATTGGAGCAACTGTATTTACCAAGATAGACCTAAAATCGCGGTACCATCAAATCTTGGTGAAAGCTGAAGATGTGTCGAAGACAACCTTTAGATCTCGCTATGGGCACATGAGTATGTAGTTATTCCGTTTGGAGTTACCAATACTCTAGCTCTATTCATGGAATACATGAATAAAATCTTTCATCCTTTTCTAGATAAGTTTGTTGTAGTCTTTATAAATGACATCCTTATCTAGTCAAGGAAAAAGGAGGATGGTGACCATTTGAGGTTGGTGTTGGAGATCTTGAGGGAGAAATAGTTGTATGCCAAACCCTCTAAATGTGAGTTTTGGTTGGAGGAAGTGAATTTCTTGGGGCATGTGATATCAACTGAAAAGATATTTGTCGATCCAGCTAAAGTGGAAGCAATGATACAATAAGAATGCCCTAAGACTGTCACTGAGATACGGAGCTTTGTGGGCTTAGCTGGCTGTTAGCACCAAGGCTAAGAATGTGATTTGATGAAGTCAATATTGTGAGCACCAAGGCTTAGCGTGTGAAGCTGATGAAGACTGCCTCATGAAGAATCTGTTGGAACCAACCTGGACCAGAATTGTTCAAGTGAAGACTTTGTGCCAACATGAAGATGGTTGGGTGATTAGGTCTTGGTCCTTAGTTGGGTTTGTATGTTGGTGATTGGCTTAGTCCTTAATCACTAGTGGCATGGTTCATCACTTCTGAGGTGCTAAAAAAGATTCACAAAGATTTTTATTAAAACTGTTTTTAATAAAAATAACCCAAAATGTTTTTGCTGGAAAAAGGTTTTTCAATCGATTGAATTTCTAAAATAATCGATTGAATGTGACAGTTATTTCTGTTACAACTGAAATACAGTTATGGCTGTTACAACTGAAAACTTTGACTAGGTCAAACTAACGGTCAAATTTAATCGATTGAATGGTTTGTTCAATTAATTGAATTTTGACAGCTAAACAGTTTTTAAAACTGATTTTGGATATTTAAAGGAATGAGAATCATCACTTTCAGATTTATCAAATCAAAAACTTTCGAAAAGCATTCCTTGAGATTTTCTAAGAGAGATATTGCCCCTTTTGTGCGATCATCATTTTTGCAAAGCTTTTCAAATCAAGAAACCTCCAAGAACGTGAATCTTTGAATCATCCTTGAAGTGAGGTTCTTGCTACTTTGGTTCTGGACCAAAGCTAAGTCTTCTACACCTGATCTTCATTCTGTGTAATCTATTTTGTGTAGAAGTACTCAGTAATCTTTCCTGATCCTATTGATCTGTAATCTGTTTGCCGTTTTCAATTACTGTGTTTGTAATTGAGTTGGTGTATTGGGTTCTGCATTGGTCTCGCAACTGTTGAGGGTTCAGTAGAGGGTGAGTGCCGCGTGAAGCAGTGTTGCTTGCTGATTGCAAGTGTTGTGGTGCAGTGGGTTTCTGCACTGATTACACACAAGCTGAGGGGTTCAATGAGGTGTGGGTTTACTACTGGGAGCAGTTTGTAACTTGTTGGGAGCAAGGGTTGTAAACTGATCTTGTGATATGTTTTAGCTTTGCTGGTTTGCAAAGGACTGGACGTAGCCCTTGAGGAAGGGTGAACTAGGATAAAAATTCTTTGTTCTTGCTTTTCTCCCTACTCTTCTTGATTACTTTTATTCACTGCGGCCTTCTTTAAAATTGACTGGATTAAAATCTGTTCATACTGTTGATCATACTCTGAACATCTGTTTTCATAATCAACTGTGATTCTGGATTATGTTTAATCTACTGGATTGTGTTTTAAAATCTTAAATCTGGGTAAAACATTTTTACACTGTAAATTGTTTTCTGGGTTTAACTAATTTCTGGGTTTAACTCTGATATCTTCCGCTGTGCACAATTGATTGTTTACCTGACAGTTCAGAATTACATAGTCAATCGATTGAATAAAGAATTTTCATTCTCTACTTCAAGAATAAATTAGATTTGCGAAAAGTTTTGAAAGTTCAATTCACCCCCCCCCCCCTCTTGAACTCGGTCTAAACTTTATTTTACACTGGCTACTATAGGAGGTTCACTAAAGATTTTTTATGGATAGTTTCACCTTTGACACAACTAACTCGCAAAGATCAACCTTTTGATGGATTGGTTGGTGTGAGCAAAGTTTTGTAGAGTTGAAGAAAAGGTTGACCAATGCTCCTATGTTAGTGATTCCTGATACAAGCAAGCCATTTGAAGTTTATTTTGATGCTTCACATCAAGGATTGGGTGGTTTTTTAATGCAATAGAAGAAAGTGATGGCCTATACTTCGAGGTAGCTCAAAGTTCATGAGAGAAATTATCTTACTCATGACTTGGAGTTGCCAGTGGTGGTGTTTGCATTGAAGATCTGGAGGCACTATTTATATAGAGTTCAGTTTCAAGTGTTTAGTGATGACAAAAGTTTGAAGTATTTGTTTGATCAGAAGGAGTTGAACATGAGGTAGAGAAGATGGATGGAGTTTTTGAAGGATTATGACTTCCAATTGATATACCATCCAGGGAAGGCTAATGTAGTGGCAGACGGTTTGAGCAGAAAATTTGTTTAGATGTCAACATTGATGATTGAAGAGCAAAAATTGATTGAGCAGTTTAGAGATTTGAATTTGGAGGTGAAGTTCCATAGAGATTATATTAGCTATGGCAAGTTAACCATAACTAATGATTTATTTGGGAATATCAAGGAGAAGTCGTTAGAAGCGATATAACTTAGTATGTTATTGCATGCTTGACTTGTCAGAAAGCAAAGGTAGAACACCAAAGGCCTAGTGGGTTATTGCAGTCATTGGATGTTCTTGAGTGGAAATGGGATAGCATATTTATGATTTTGTTACCCATTTGCCAAGGTCAGTTCGTGGCCATGATGCAGTGTGGGTGATTGTTGATCGACTGACCTAAAGTGCTCACTTTTTGCCTATAAATCTGAGAATATCTATGACCAAGTTAGCCCAGTTATATGTTAAGGAGATTGTGAGACTGCACAGGGTACCTTCTAGTATTGTGTCTGATCGAGATCCTAGGTTCACATCCCGATTTTGGTAAACTCTACAATATGCTTTTGGGACCAAGTTGAGAATGAGTTTTGCATATCATCGTCAAACTAATGGGCAATCAGAGAGAACAATTCAATCTTTGGAAGATTTGTTGAGAGCTTGTGTTTTGGATAATCTTGGTGTGTGGGATGAGATTTTGCCTCTAGTGGATTTTACTTTAGTCATCATGCTAGCATTGGAATGACACCATATGAAGCTTTGTATGGCAGGAAGTGTAGAACTTCTCTGTATTGGTACCAGTATGGAGAGGCAATGTTGGTTGGGCCAGAGTTACTTCAACAGACCATTGAGAAGGTAAAGTAGATTCAAGATAGGATGAAGGCTTCTCATAATAGGCAAAAGTCTTATACTGATAAGTGGAGGAAGCCCTTGGAATTTGTAGTTGGAGAGCATGTCTTCTTGAGAATGTCTTCTTGAAATTTCTGTTTTGATTGTTTGATTCTTTTGCACTGCAATTTATGGATTGAATAGAATATAATTTATAATTTAAATTGAAAAGTATTGATGATTTAGTAATTCTTGAGATAGTTGAGATTGGGATTGAAAAGTGAATGAATGAATGAGTAAAAATATATGCATATGATATGATATTGTTAAAGTGTTGATTGAGATGGTCAAGATCAAGGCATAGTATTTTCAAGAAAGAAAATACTCGTCTCTAGGTCAATTAGGATGTGCATTTTCTAAGGATCTGATCAATAACTATTGATACCCTAACTCTACTAGTAATAAGAATCAAATAGATTATCATTACTAAGTGGTGAGAGTAGAAAGATGTCTGAACTGAATAACTACAGCTTGAAACGTAGCTGGTAGAAAAGTCTCAGGAGGACTAACCTTGTCATATAAGATTAATGATTCATTGGTTTGGGGGCTGTGTGGATTCACAACTTCAAGTTGTTTCTATTCAATGCACAAGTCTTCTAGAATTAGAGTCAAGTTTGTTTATATGAGTTAAAGTCATATAATTGAAATTGTGAATGAAATTAAGTGTCATAAATTATTTGATATGTTTATGCATTGTTTGAGATGTGTGATTTATTTGAATATTCTATGATTGTTTTTAAATTTGTTAGCTTACTCTTTTATTGTTTGTGTCTATGCTTGTTGTTTTCTATATATGATCATGTGTTACATGAGAGCAGATGGTATTATAGAGGAAGCTGTGGAAGATATTTTAGATTGATCAATCTTATTTGTTAGAAATTTATTTTGAAAAACTTATATATAGATGATATTTCATAAATATGGTTTAAATTTCATATTATTAATATATTTTGCGGCATATTTATTAAGTATGACATATTTATTAAGTATGAATTACATTATGTGTAATTATAAAATTATAATTGTGTTAGTGGAAGTTTTTATTTTGTGGGATGTCACAAGGGAAGTGTGTTTTTTCCTTAGAAAATAGTTCTAAATTTGAAAAAAATACTCTTATTTTTTTAAAATTTAACTCATATAAATAAAGTTATTTTAAATATTTATACGTAGTTATTTAATATATAAATTTTAACAAAGACATATGTTTCAATAAAATAATATTATTTTCAATTTTTTTAAACTATATTTATCATTTTTAAAATGGGTAACGTCCAGACCTAGGTTCATTTCATGTGTGGACTAAACAAGTTCAACCAAAATTACCTTGATTTAATTTAGATCAATATTTTTTCAGCCTCATCCAACTTATTTTATTGACTATTAAGACCACTTTAATTCTATTTTGTCATCTCCAATATTAAGAATAGTACAAATGAAATGCTACCAATAAAAATATAAAAGGTTCAATTATTGTATATCATGTTATTAACGTATCCTTATTTTTTTTATAATAAATACATTAATAAGTTATAATTTAGATTTTCTTAAACTACGATTAAAGGTATATTGCACTAAAATATTCTTCAAATAAATAAATGAATAAAAATAGATTAATTATATTATTAGAAAAAGTAAATAATTATTATTTTCTTTTACTTTTTTATTTTAAGTTTGATTTTCTTATAATATACAATAAATTCAATGGATTTGTTATCACCTTAGTGGTGATTGCCTCTTTGAATAATTTTAGAGCAACAAAATAGAGTAAGTATGATAGCAACCTGAGTGAAAATTACACCTACTTTTCAACTTATATATATACTTGATTAGTTGTTGAGAAATTAAACTTTTTACATACATTTTTATTAATTGAAATATATTAAAATAATTTAAAATTGTAAGATTTACTTTTTATTTCATATTTTATAATTTTTAATCAATTAATAATTAAAAATGTATTCAAAAGAATGTATTAGATAATAAATTCTTTGTTATTTTGCTTATATTTTAGGTGTTTCTAATGAATTTATTTATAAGGATAATGAAAACTTAGTAAAATTGCATATCTTTAGACATCCTTTTCTCTATGGTTGGAGGTTTTTTTTTTTTTTTTTTTTTTTTTTTTTTTTTTTTTTTTTTTTTTTTTTTTTTTTTTTTTTTTTTTTTTTTTTTTTTTTTTTTTTGAGTTGAGATGCTTTCTTTCTTAGTGTATAGAATTGTCTATATAAATATTTTTGACGTTTAAATTAGATAAAATATACGTGAAACAATAAAGAATGTAATTAATAAAGAACGTATATGTTTGAGATTTTAACACAGCTTAATAAATTTTTAGGTCCATAAGTTTGAATAACCATGTCCTAATTATCTTAATACTTAATTAATATTTAATTATCTAATTACTCACCTATCTAAATATGAGACCCAAATGTAAAAGTTAAGAATGCATTTCAATTATGCATCATATTAAACAGGTCACCTGGGTAAAACGTCATTAGTTGAATTCACATATATAAATTTAAACTATTAAATCAGTTAACTAGTTTAACCCAAATTTAAACAAGTGATAGATATATTTTAATATAACATGTTTTTATAATTTAATATCGTCCAAACCACCAGATATTAATACGTAGTTGGAAGTCGAAATCGAAAGCTCTGGCTTTAATTTCTGATTTACTAATGATAACAACTTCATCTTTTCTCATAAACAATTAAAGTGTGTATTATATAGCACGATACGTTTTGTTCATAAAGGGTGGTTACAAATGATGTGCTAACCAAAACAACACAACTTTTCAACTAAATCAAATATTAAGAATTACTATGTTTCACTTTACACTAAAAGACAAAACAAAATTCCACCGCACATGTTTTGTGAGTTTATATTTTGCAACTTCAAGCATTGAGGTTCATCCATCACCTAATCCGTTAAAATTTGTTTTCGTGGTGCCTTTTCACTTTCCTATAATCTTTAGATCCCAAACTTTTATCATTCATTCTATTCTAGTTTGCTAATGATTTTTGTTCTTACATAGAGAGAGAGAAAAGTAAAAGAAAATCAAATTATCTCAAAGCAATTATAACTAATAAACAGAAGAGAAAGTATTCCTTTACCAACTATAATTTATTTCTTTTCTTTAGATTATATTGAAAGCCAAAGCAAAACTAAAATTGGAATGTGAATAAGGTAATTTATTTCATATAAATGTTTGATCATTTTCTTTTAACCATATATCATTTTCGATAGCTACGTTTTGAATGTTGTATTGGACGCCTAAGTAATTTGTCATGGAGAACTGAATAAATTTGGTCAACTTTGCTAGTCACTTCTCAAAAATAAAATGTGTTTTTTTTCGTAGTTTTATTAAAGATTTATTTAAAAATTATGTCTATTAAATATTTAATAATTTTTAATGAAATCTCTGTTTTTTTCCAATTTGGTACTTCAACTTATATTTGTTTTTAACTAGTTTTTTTTATCTCTTAAAAGTTTTATTTTTAGTTCCTTTATTTTAAGTCAGTTTCGTTCTTCTTAATATCATGAGTGTTTTATATTTTAAAATAATTAATTTTAGTGTAATAATGATTTTAAATTATTATTAATATCGATAAAGAAGAGTGAAATATTGTATTATATATTCTTGTCTTAATAGTCATTGTTTTCTACTATTGTTTCAAACGAGGAATAATATCATACTTTATTTTAATAAATTTTTAAATCGTCAAAGTTAATTTTTCTACAATAATCTTTATAAAATTTTGTTTACAACGTTTACTTTTACAATTTTCAAACCCAAATTAATCTTTATTTTATTTTAAAACTATTAATTAAATTTCAATGTACAAGACCATACAAGAAGAGAATGGAATGCATGCATGAAACGTAGGAACCAGATGCTTCAAGAACAATCTGAAAATAAGGTGAGTTGTGTTCATACCTTAAGTCACAAAATTAACTCGCATTCAGGAAACACAATAAAATTAAAAAGGAGAAATAACATATTATATATATATATATATATATA
>Ga0209489_106485_pt1 | contig 18783 bp, 9 predicted proteins | sample SiratrowhiteBW_FD_187527 | JGI IMG/M metagenome (GOLD analysis project Ga0209489, IMG submission 187527) | Root nodule microbial communities of legume samples collected from California, USA - Siratro white BW (SPAdes) (version 2) | ecosystem: Host-associated > Plants > Roots > Nodule | place: USA...
TGCAACTAGTATCGTATCAGAATCAACTTTTTTTTTTTTTTTTTTTTTTTTTTTTTTTTAATTTTTTTTTTTTTTTTTTTTTTTTTTTTTTGTAATTTTACATTTTTGTCATTCATCGTTCTGTTTGTGTTTCGGACAGGCAACCTTAGGAACCAACGGAACACCTTCGAACCGCACTGTCGTTTTTAGGTTGTCTCTCCCTCTCTCACTCAATTCTTAGTTTTAACGGAAAATTGATGACATTGTATGATCTGTGTTTTCAGAGGATTCCAAGATAGTACTGATAACATCCAAATTAACACTGATGGTCGCACTCGGAAGGTGTTTTTTTTTTTTTTTTTTTTTTTCTCGAACAACTTCTCTAATTAATTTGATGCTTGGAATTGGAATAGCTCGTAATATTATGAGTTATATTTTAATTTATTAGCTTAGAAGAAATAAATCTTGTTTAGGTGGTTCAAGCAATTCCATTGAAACCAATTTAGAGTAGTAGAGTTTAGAAGTACATATCTATTGTTCAAATCTATTTCATTGAATAATTTCTACTCAATTTTAAAACGTAGTTGCTGGCATGTTGACTTTTCGTTGAAAAGTTTCTGAATTAGAAGTTTCTGTTTTTTCTTATTCGTGGTGTAGATTGAAGAGCTCAAGCTTTGCTCCTCTGCTGAGGTAATTATTCCATGAGGTACTTTTTTAATAAAACAATCTGATGAGGGCGTAATAGATTTTGTGAACTGGGACTAAGTTCAGTTCTTTTGGTTAGATTTGTTGGTATTTCACGGATTCCTGGGAGCAATTTCGGATAAACGGGAATGTAGATATCATTGATGGTTCGAATCCTGACCCGCTAAAACTTCAGGTTTGATTGGAGGTTTTCAGTTATGACTGAAATTGTCATTATCTTTTTCATTCGTTGGATTGGTTGTGATTTGAACATTCTGTATGTTGCATGAGTTTTTATGCATAGTTGTGATATGGAAACAAAAAGGTTCAGCTAAAGCGATTGTTTTATTCACAGCCAATTGCTTCTTTCATTGATTGAGAGAAGTGCAATCGTACCATGTGATCGAAGATAATGCATTGTTCTTTATGCTAAAGGAGACAAGTATGTCAACTTGTTCTCTAAAAGCGATTTGAAACATCTCTAGTTATTTAAGGATAAGTTGAGCTAAAGATAACTGCATATAGGGAACTGAATGTACCACAAGACTAGCAACTTCCTTTTTTTCCTAATATTATTGAGCATATATACGAGAAACTCATAGTTAGCAGACTAAGTAACTCAAACAGGCCTACTACACAACCAAAACTGGTTAAAGTTACTTAAACAGTTTGAGCTTGTAGGGCCCCTTATGGACTAGATGACACCTTTACTACCAAAGGGGGACTCAGGTTTTTACACTATTTGTATAAACCTGCACCCTGCAAAATGAAGAGACCTTTCTTCTCCTTCATCAAATCAGGGAAAGTAAAACAGAACCCTTAAGCTTTGTTCGGTTTGGTTGTCAGTTTTATGTTTTGAACTTCTAAAAACTGAAACTGATCTTCAATTTTATAATTTTACTTTCAAATTTTTGTAGTTTTCAATTTTCAAACTTCAATATCAAATTTTAAATTCATTGCAATAATCGTCCCCTCTTGTAATAAATTCATAATGCAGCAAAGAGAAAATTCTTGGTTTGCCAGTTCATTGAGATCAAGGTCACAATATTTGAGCCCCAACCCTGGACTTCCCTGTCTGCATGAGCAAGCTCAGCCAGATGTATCATTAGATCCTTCTACAGGTCCAATTGATGCTTTTTGCCTTCTGATCCTAGAACCGAATCAGGTAGTGATATCTCTCACACTCTAACGTAAATATGTGTGTTTGAATCTGCACATTCACTTTGGTTTCAACCACGTACAGGTTGATTACTTGAATCTGAAGAGTAACCAGAGGCTAACATTCAAATCAAGTGTGAGTGCTGCAGCAAAGAAAAGCTGGACTGTGGAGAGGGTCAACCCATAATCTGTTCTCTGTCTGTGTCGTGCTCCTATTTCACTGTAGACAACAAATTGAATATTCCGATGGTATATGAGAGAGGATTGGCTGGGAATGTATTAGTCAGATATTCATTTTACAATGGTCACTGGATGTTCATGCAACCCTTTGAAGGTTGCGCTTGTTCAATAAGCTTAGTAAGATTGGATGTGAATTAGCCTTGTGTATAGCATCATATCTATGTACACATCTCAGTTGGAACTAGTGTAGAGGTGGAACCTTGGAGAGAACAGGAGTCACTATTTATCACTTTGGTTTCGAGTAATATTAATATCTTTTATTTTAATTTCAGAATTCTGATGGATTAGCAGATATAGATCAAACTATAGAGAGGAAAATTTGCATTTATCTCCTGCATGTTTGGTTCAATTTATTTTAAAGAAATAATCACTTATTTTTCGTTAACTTTCTAAGAGAACTTTTGAAAAATAAGCGATTATTTCTCTAAATTTAATCTCTACCAAACATGCTACAGTCATTTTGCTTTTTTACACCCATAGGTTTTTGCTTTTAGAAGAAATGGAAATGCCACATTTTACAGTAACAAATATGGAGCTAAAGAACGCTTGACAGGAAGGTCTGAATCGTCTGCTATTTTCTATTTGTTATGATCTGCTGCTAGTCTTAACACTGTGGCAAGTCTGGTGGAGGATGTGGTAAGGATTCCAGCTCTCCTTTTCCATTGTTCACTATAAATACCATTCCCAGTCCCCATGACTTGTGTATATCAATGTGGCAGTGCATAAACCACGCCCCTGCAAAATAGTTTCATGTTATATTGATAGTAATAAATTGATAATTCAATAGACAGAGAGAGAGAGAGAGGAAAATGAATAATCCTTGCTTTTTCAATGGAACAATAGAGAAAATAAATAAAGCATTAGGGTCTATACCTGGATTATCAGCAACAAAGCGAATTGCTGCCCATCCTCCTGTTGGAACTCCAATTGTGTTCATGTATGGAGGATCCACTAGATTAAATTGTGCAGTTACTGGGTTATAGTTGCCCGTGCCATAACCTACCACATAAAAGCTGTGGCCATGGAAGTGCATTGGGTGGTTTTCAGTGTTGACTGTTCCTGTGTCCTGCAGAATGAGTTGCACCCTGCTACCATATTTAAGGACCTTTATTCTAGTACCATTCAATGACTGGGTGTCATATGGAATTCTATTAGGGGCACCATTAACAAAGTCATAGAACTTTGGGGGTATGTCTGGGAAATCTTCAGTGTATGTTCCTTTTATTTTCTTATAATATGCTTCCAAGATTGAAATATTGGGATTAACGAAACTTATATTGTTCATTGAAGCTGCCAGCACCCCATTGTGCATGGCTTGGCAGTTTTGCTTTGGTGTCTTTGAGTGACACTTTTGAACATTCAATCCAATGGTAATGAATAGATTTTTATCAATTTCTTTGAAAACATTGACTTGATTTAGGCTCCTTAATCCGTCCATGACTGTCTTAACAGCCACTTCATCATCAAATTTGGGCAATTTAGCTGGTAAAGATAGGCTATCAGATGGAGCTCCTATGTAGTTGAAGCCTGCTATAGCTGAAACGTTTTGATATATGACAATCTTTCCAGACTCATAAGGTGCTACAGACATGGAGTATTTTCCTACTGGTTGATTTGCAGAGACAAGGACACTCAGTGTTTGACCTGGTCCAATCATCACTGTGTCTGTGGTGAATGGCTTTGTGTATTCAGCATCAGCTTCCACAATTGTTAAATTGTGATTAGCAATGGCAAAGAAATTCTCAGTGTTCAAACCCGCATTAATCAATCTTAGCAAATAGGTCTTCCCCGGAATCACATCAATTTGGTAGACATCTGAAATGATGAGGAAAGAAACGTATGTAAGAAAAGGGAATGCAGAAAAAACAAATTACAACAGTATTAATATGTGATAGACTGGTTTAGGAACCAATGCAAATGCAACCTCGTGGATATTGTCATGATGTCAACGAGTGTTAGTGGCATCATCCACCACTTGGATTTTTCTCTTTTCTATCAGCTTAGTCTAATTGAAACATCTTAAAAAAATAATGATCCTACCAATAGACAATTGTGAGCAATCCCAACAAATGAGAATCACCATTATCACAATTACATTGTTAGTTGCCTTTTATTATCTCAAATACCATTAGTGGAGCAGTTGTAGTTGGGTCCTGGATGACCGTTAATGGTATATGCATCTGCTTTTGGAGGAGGTCCTCCACTTGCTAGAGTGGCCTTCTCAATTTGTTGGAGATCCTGCAGCCAATACTCCCCTGCCATAATCCATACCAACCCACAAACAATAGCATTATATGGAGAACATACAACTACATAATACTCTGAATTCAAACCAAAGGGAGATACCAAGTTACCTAGTATAATTATGTGCTCTTGATAGGGAAACTTAAACGGGTAAGGTACCCCAGCCTTTGGATAAACAATCATGGCACCATGAACTGTTCCTCTTAACCAAGAAACATGAGCATGCCAGAAGAAGGTGCCCTTCTGCTGCACCACTGAAAAATTATAGGTGAAGCTCTGGCCTGATTGAATTGGACATTGTGTAATCAAGGATGGCCCATCATACCAGCATGATAGCCTTTGCCGAACACCATGCCTAAAGTTTAACATTCAAGTTTGTCAGCTGTATAATATCGTTAGCCGAGTGAACTATTTCCTGTACAAGGTTGTAATTGGAATTACCAGTGAATTGTAACATTGAAAGGTGTCTTGTTGGTCACTTTTACTATGATTCTATCATCCTCTTGGGCGTAAACAACTGGTCCTGGAAACATACCATTAATTGTGACAATGTCTTTGGAGTTGCAAAGTTTGGTATCTCTTTTGGTTTGAACCTGTGCAGTAACCATTTTAGAGCACAACTAAATAGAGAAAAAGGCATTGGAGAGCACTGCATTCCACTGGAAAGTAAATGTGGTGTCATAATGTGCTCTTAAAAGTAAATTGTACCTTGAAATCATAGAACCTGGTTGATCCTCCCTTAACACTTCCATGTGCTATAAGCTTCACATTGTAGATAGCAGATATCATACAGAACCACAGCATAAACAAGGTGATTAAGTTGGACATTTCAGGGTAGTGAGCAGAAGTGGAGGCCTGAGGTAGAATAGAAGCGAAGCCCTTTTAAAGGAGTGAGACTCTCTTTCAAGGATTTTATTTTATTAGAGAAAAGGCTCAAAAAGGCTATGCAGGTTCTATTCTATTTGTCAGCTTTCATGATTCCACTAGCGTGAGTTGGTGATAATAAGGTGTTGGGAAGTGATTATTCAACATGACCACAATGGTAGGGAAGGCTTCAACGTTCCCTTTTATCCCACTTCTCTGTTTTTATCCATTTTCTTTTTTACTGTTAAACATTTTCTGTTACAAATCATACCATTGACTAAGAATAGAGGGCACACATGCCCCTTAACATGCTCCATATTAAACCCCACCACAATCAGTCACCTCCATTTCCATTCTACTAATCTTCCACAAATCTGAATGCTTTATCACTTTTTATAATAGAGCAACATGTTCTAATCAAGTTGGTTCATATTGTTGAAAATCATACATATGGTAGAAACTAAACTATTAAGCAGCATTCAGCTAACTCTGGTAATTCAATAAGAAGTCATCAATAACAACTAATCATATTCCATCACTTGGGATATTCTACATGAATTAATTGACTTTATTTAATAGGGTCTAAAACCAATTTTTTTCCCAATAAAACCTTGTTATTGGTGTCTCTTTGTATCCTTTTAGATATTCGTTTACTCTTAGGCTGCTAGCGGTTTTCTTTTCACATGCATGATGGGATCCATTTTTTTGAATTTGAGGGCGTTTTGATGAATTGATGCTGCAAAATTGAATTTTGTTAAATTTTTTTGAAGTGATATGTATATGTTTAGATGTTTTTATTATGAAAAACAAGTTAATAAAATTCAACATAATTTATCTAATGCAAACATCACACAAAGTTGTTTCAACTTAAAATTAACTCTTTGACATAGAATTAAATATATGAAAATATACTTGAATCACTTTTACTGTTATTTTACTGTGTTTTGAAGAATCTGAAGTCAAACTAAACAAATTTCTGGGTGTTGCAAGTTGATTACTAGTCCAGTCCCAAAGCAGCCAGATTTTGAAGAGTTGAAAAAATAAAGCACTCTGAAAAGACAAAGATTTGGACAACTCAAGCCATTCATTTTCACTTTGTATTTGGTGAAAAGGTGGGTTACTTTGTTTTGCTTTTATTAGACATCTTCCTCTTCTCAATGATAAGCAAAGTTGATGCACGCCTTCACATCCCTAGACCACCATTATTGGAGTAAATCATAGCACGACCTTCATTACAATTTACAGATATCTGTTTTTAACTAAAGCATTTTTCAAACATCTTTCTGGTTTATTTGCTTTAACAGGGTACGCTTCCATCAGTCATCATGCCTAAAATACATGTTCTTTGCATGGTATCCTTTCCAAACACAAGATTTCAATGCTAGTTCTAGGATGACTAATTGATTATATTATACACTCTTCATGCAACTTACTACACATTCCTCTAATTGAACTACGTAGTGATCATATCAAATGTACTTAACTAGCTTATCTACTTAATGCCCCTCAATAATGGCAACAAAACTAAATGGTATCCATTAGTTTTTTTCGATAATATAAATTGCTTTTAAGCTAGTAACAATCAATTCTTTAAACATACTTGTGTTGGATAGAATTTTGATTAAGTTATATAAACTGATTATTAGCAATACAGTGTTTCAACATACTTGCGAAACCAAATTCCAGGACAAAAACATACAAATCCCATTCTGCCCTCTTATTTTGTTCAATCTCAATTTTTTTTTTCTTCAAATAGCTATCAAACACATTTTTACATCAAATAATACATAAAAAAAAAAAACTAACTTACCTATACCCTTTATTGTTTACATAATAGAGAAAGTCAGAAAAATCCAACCCAAACCTAGTCACATCGATTTTTTTTCTGAAGACTATGTATTTCCTTTATCACATTTACTTGTCTATTTGTGTGTGTCTTTATATATATTTATGTATTTATGTATATGTATTTATATTGTTACGATACCACGAGTGTATATAATAGATAATTTTGCACAGACAATATATTATAATTATAGATAATAAGATTCTCCTTCTGAGTAGATAATGAAATTACATATTTAAAATTCGAATTCAATATCACTAGATAAGTTAGAACAACTCTAATTCGATTCTAATTAAATAGAATATAACTGAAAATTTGACTAAAGTGTTTAAGATAATGTATAGACCCACAACCTCATTCTTTTTAAGAAACCAGGTGGGAAAAAATACTAACACAATTTACAAATAAATAATGTATACTAATTTTGTTAAAAACTATATAATAGTTATTTCTGCAACTTAAATAATAATAAAAATATATTAAAATTATGTTAAAAAATATATCACTTCAAACGTTTTAAGTAGTTAAGTGCATTTAAAATAGTAAACTGAGCACACAGATCCTACAAAGAAATATAAATAAATAAGAAAGTAGAAATGGTGAGAGAGAGGGTGTTGGCTACAAAGAATTCGAGTCCCTTAAAATACACGTAAACTAATTTTTCCACCTTTCATCACACTTCTACTTCATTTTTAGGTCACTTCACATGTAGCATCAGTTTTTCTTTTTCTGCATCCTTTTTTTTTCATTAGTACACTCAAGAATGTAGTGTACGCTTGGAACTTTCCATCGTTAGAATACCAAGAAAATCACCCTTGAGAACTATGATGACCACCCGAGTGCCGAATATTGCCATTTTTCAGTCGAAGAGAGATTTGAAGGACAAAAAATTTACGCTAAGTAGCGATGCAAAGATGCAGAAACTATATCATTGTGTCTCTTCTCATGCATGCCATTATACACATTCTAACTTCTCAAACACGCTTCCCACCAGTGTTTGTCAGTGCCCACATTTCCTCTCAAATTATTGGTTCTTTGAGAAGGTAAATATGAGATGCTGAGATTTACAATTTCTTTGTTTCATATCTTACTACAAATAAAAAAAATATAAGAGACTATTTCCATTTTTAAGTCCAGGAAAAAAATAATATTATTAATGATTATATTCTAGATATTATTATTTTGATTTTAGATCCGGTAAAAAAATAATATTATTAAAATCAATCATTACATTTTTAATATTTTTTTTCTTCTAATGTCACGCTAAATGATCCTAATTATATTATTTCAATGAATTTTAAATCGAAATATTTATATGTGAAAATCTTATTTTTTTAGTCTGAGAATTTATTTTGATATATCTAATAATCCTACATCATTTAAAATCAAAATCAAAATCTACATATTTTTTTTAATTCTTTTATATATTTTTTATAGACAAAATCATGAAAAAATACCAATCTTAAAAACAGACTGAGATATTTCTTTTGTTATGGAATAATAGAAAACTTAATTTTTACTAATAATTTTTATTTCTCGTATGTATTTGTATTTTGATTTAGAAAATGTCATTGCATGTATGTCCATTATGAACTGATGGAAAAGAGTGGTAGCAGAGGTAAATTTATCAATATCTTTGCTGAATATACACGCTGGTCAAACTTTGTTTATTCCTCTCCTTGATCATGATCCTTTATATATTAATCAATTATAATAGCAGCATGATCAAAAACTCGAGAGTTAGTTGTTTATGGAGTGTCAACCTTTTCGCTTGCTTCTGATATCTTACTACTCTTCTGAATACATAGAAAGAGCCACCATGCTTTTGTGCAAAACTATTAACACAACTCTGTATACTTTCTGAAATCACTATTCTGAATGTGCACCAGCTGAATATGTTGTTCATGGACTTTGAGGCACAATGATACCATGCTCTTGAACTGAGATCTTGTGTAATTTTTTCTTTTCTTTACTTTATGAAGTTAAATCTAGGTATATGTGCAGGCATGCATATTATATCAGCAAAATGATTAATGCATACATTCTTCATTTTTTGAGTATGGAAAGAAAAGAGAGAGAAAAATGAAGAAACAAAAATTAATAAATATAATGTTTATTGGATGTACTTAATGAGAAGTAAACAGGGATTTTAATGATATATATATATATATATATATATATATATATATATCACTGGAATGAACATCAACATTTTCCATTAATGGGTGTTATTAAAACCAACAAAATATAAATATATTAATTCTTAGTATTAGTCACAAATTCTTTTTTCTAAATATTAATCACGGTAAATATTATTGATTGTAATTTTTTTCTAAATTTATGATAATTTTCCAAATATTGTATGTGTTAGTGTTATTTTTATTGTGTTTCACATAAATCATTGGAACAAAATTTTGACTATAAGAAGTTGAGAGTTAGGATTGGAAGTATCTAATGGATCTTGTTAACTTGGAAAGGTTAAACATGAGAAAAATCTGGAGAAACCAAAATGGTTGTTGCTGAAAATATAACCTAAGAGAATTAATTAATAATTAAAAATTAATTTCTTCATATTTTGACTACCAGGACTTATTCAAACACACAAGTTTTTCTAATAAAAACATTTTCCTTGTTGGAATTTTGAAAAATGAGTAACAATATTAACCATAAATAATGAAGACTTTTTGAATAAGTTTAATTATATTTTTACTAACTCCTAGTGTTTTAAGTCTATTAAGAAATTTTTCTTTTGACATTAAACTACTAAACACTGAATCTTAGTAATTTTGATTCTACCAAAGTAATGATGACTACTATTCATCCTCAAAAGTCATCAATGGTCAATTTATACAATTAAGATGTTAAAAAGGTAAAATAATTAAAAATATGCTTCTAAATTTTCAATTGGCCTACTACAAAGAAGCATCTCAATAAAAGATAAAGAAAACATTGCTTAAAAGATCAATATTCAAAAATAACTTAAAAGGGTATTATAAATGAACAAGATCAAAGTCAAAAAGAAAAGTTTAAAAGTGGTTGATGATAATGTTACTAAACTTTAAAAGACATTGAGAAATTAATGTGTTCTAAAAATAATGTGAAGATTGAACTCTTAAAGATTAAGAAAAATTTAATGAAAATTTAATAAGTATTTTGAAATATTTTAACTAATTGTCAAAACCATAAAACTATGTGACTTAGGAAATTTTTACTAATTATAACATAAATACTGAATATTTTTATCGAAAATTGAAATTTTTTAAGTCAAACTTTTTGATAAGGTAAAATACTCTGTATCAAAGAATGTGAGTTGAATCGTGATCAATAAAAAGAAATAAACTCAATATTGATAAGAGATCGACATGTAAATAGTGAAATTTCAAGTGATGTTTTGATATTTAAAATTCAATAAGAAGATAAGTTAAAATTATTAAGAGAATAAGTTAAAATAAATTTAACTATTAAAATGTTTTTACACTAACAATCTTTTCTTATATAATTGTATTAAATCTTATAATGTTGTTATAATTAAATAATATATTAAAAATATAACAAAATATAGTATAATTATAAGGGTTATTTTTAGTTAATTATTAATTATAAAATATTTGAATTATATTATAAGTATATTGAACTAATATAAAATGGATCTTAGTTAATCATAAAACAAAAAGAAAAACTAGTTGTTTATGACCTATATAAAAAGAAAAGAAACTACAGGTTATATAGATGTCAAGAGAGATAAATTATTTCTGATAATTCCTATCAAATCCTTAAAAGATAAAATGTTTAAAGACTATTGAAAATATAGTAAAATAAAAAGATTTTAGCAACTGAATTATGATGATCAATTATTTGTTTTTTAAAAACCTAACTGACTATATTTAATGAAATTATTTATTTTTCATTGTAAGACAAATATGACATCTTATAGGATATTTCACTTTTAACATCAACTTATTTCAAGAAAAACCTAGAAACTAAATTATACTTTTATTTTATTTTAATTTTATATTTTTATTTTTGTATCATATTTCAAAATAGTCATTTCTATCACCTACTAAATGTAATTATGCAAAATTGTGCAGAGCAACAACATTGTTTTATAAGAGCCACAAAATTGAAAATGGATCAAAACGAATATATCGAAAACATAAATAAGCTACACGAACATACAGAAAAAGATAAAAAAAAAAAAAATACTTAAATTAAGAAAAAATAATAAAAGACAACAAAAGTAACCTGTAATATATAAACCAGTAGAAGCACAAGCTTGATGATAAAAACAACAGAGAGACATCTTCAACAGCACAAACATCAGTTTCTTTCAACAAAGAAGACTTAGCCAAGATTAATGATCTTGAACTGAAACATAAGTAAAATCTAAAGATAACAAGCAATTTTCTTGTTTCGAAGTACTCAGAGACAAAATACTGTAACAAACCACTGTAACCTCCTCTCCCCACTGTATCTTTCAAGAAAAAAACAAACAAATAAATTACCCTTCAACAATCATAGCCTAGTCCGAGTACTCCAACAGAGAGAACTTTGTCTCCCTCTTTCTCTGGGATCTGCTATTTCCAACACCATCTCAGACTCAAACACAACCATGGGATGCCTACCTCGTAAGCTGCCAGAATCCAGGGAACTTCAAGTTTCAAAAGGAAAAGTTTGGAAGGAGAAGTATGCAAGGTTTTTCATCATCAAGCACTGCGTTTTGATGCTTATTTGCTGGAGGAAAAACAAGTGTGATTGATTCCTCCTGTACTGAATTTTAGTTTGGTAAGAGTGTACACATGTCTTCACCCACTTTAGAGAATTTATGAAGAAAAATTATGTGATCAGGATTTGCCAAGTTGTTTAGTTGCTAACAGTTTTCACTTGTTTGTTCTTTACAATGCTTTGAAGATGGGACTTCCCAGTTTTGTATCATAATCATAGCATCATTAGACTTCTCGTTATGCAAATATATAAGGTAGAATCATGTTCGTAGTTTAGTTTTATCCTTGCATATGCAAAGAAGCTGATTCTGAATTTGATGTTGTCAATTATTGAAACTGATACTGAAGTGAAACAAGGTCACTATTTCAAATGAATCTGTAAAACTTATCCTTTAATTTGGCAAATCTTCTAGATTCTATTCTAGTTTCAATGTTTAAAGCTCTCAAAGTATTCGTTTGCCAAACAAGTTCTAAGTTATCAGAAATCCAAAATAACCAATCAACCCTTAATAGTACAACCAATGCACTTGCCCTCTCCTATTACCATCTTTGGTCTCACAATGTGAAAAGAAATAGAATTAGAATTCAACTTAACCAAGAACTCCATGACCCCACAACGAAGAAAAACACTTCAAAAACATTCTTAATCTCACAATTGAAGCAGAAAACCTCATCCTCAATCAAACTCCATGGCAATAGCAGAATGATATCACATATCTTATCAAAACCTAAAGTAATCTCCTCCACTCCTTATCCATCCCCAAAGAACTTCCTTTTAACAAAATGGGAACCACGAAACATCTGCAAACAGCCCCTTCCCTTTCTTTTGAATCTACATCTTCAACTTAGAAAAAAAGAAAGTTTTTTTTTTTAATCAAACTCAGGTGAATACAATTTTTCAAATAATCATCACAAAAGTAAATAACCCTTCACATTCTATAATCAAATTAAACTCAAAAAATAAAAATAAAGAGGAAAGTGTCAACCTATCAAGATGCATCCATCTAACCATTGACTAAATCGTACACGAAACCACGATATCTGAAACATAACAAACCAAAAAGGCAAAACTTTGTATCACCAAATTCCATATATTAAAGAAATGAAAGGTAATTCAGGATCACAAACTCCGAAAAACATAGAAACAAAGGAGTTTTTTACATATACAGAAGCATGAAGAAATAACTGGACACAGCAGAGGAAACATAAAATTAAGAAGCAGGAGTGAATATTGGAGTGGAGGAAGGAGGGGTGGTGGGTTGAGAGAGGAAGAGAGGACGATCATCGTTGGTGATGTTGATGTTGTTGTCATCATCGTTGTCGATGCTGAGGTTGATGCAGGAACAGCGTTCCAAGGAAGCAAAGAAAGCATATGCCACGTTGGCACCGACCCAGTTGGCCATTCGGTCCAGTTTGTCGCAAGACAAGAATCCACAGTTGTTCTTGTTGTCGTTGCTGGGGTTAACGTTGTCCATTTCTGGGTGCTTCCTAATCAAAATCTTCCTTTTCTGCAGAGAGAGAAGCAGATTGTGAGAACAATAGCATAGAGAGAGTGCTACCTTTTTCTTCTTTCTCACCTTTTGACTTTTCTTTCTTAATTCAATCTCTGTCTCTTAGGTTTATCTAATTTCAGGCCTCAATTTCTGTGTACACTAGTTCAAATTCTGTGTATACTGGTTATTTGATCGCATTTATCAGTTACAATCACTTTGATTCAGAAAACAAAACGAATAAAAAATTTGAATTTTCAATATAATAAAATTAATACATAAATTATCATACCATTATTTTAAATTTAATATATATATATATATATATATATATATTGAATAAGATTAATTATAATAAAATTTCATAAATACACTGAAACTTTTAGGAACTAAGGATAAATTCAAATTCGAAAACAATATCTTATAGGACCTTAGGACGTTGTATTCGTTTAAATTTTGAATGCTTCCTAGTTGTTAATGTAATTTTTAAAGTAGTTTTAATTTGAGTTGATTGTATTATTTTTAAATGTTTCGGAATAAAACGGATTGCTTTGGAACTGATACAAGTTTATGAAATTATTATAAAAGGTTTTCGGTTTGATGCTTCTGGTTTTTGAATATGTAGAATTTATATTGTGCTGTAACCTATTCTTCCTGTCATTAAAGATTTATTTTAAAAACTAAATTTCTTTTCTTTCCAATGCAACATCAATTCTGTTATTTTATTTTTTTATTCATTATATACTTTTTTTATTTTTTTCTTTAATTAAATATAAAATAAATATATTACTTGTATATTCAGTTCTTTATTTTTGTTCTTGAAGTAAAAGTAATTTTTTTATTCTCATATGTTAGATTTATTTTTATTTATCTTTCCATTTTATGATATATATTTTATAACAAATATAAAATAAATGATATATATTTTATAACAAATATAAAATAAAGTAATTTTTTCAGAAGATGATAAAATTGAAGAAAGTAAATGTCTTCACTCTGACATAGTGGGCCTAAAAGTCCTATGCTGTAGGTCTTCTTCTTAATCTTGAAGCTTTGAGGATTTTTATTTTAACATAGAAAATCAGAAGAAACGTATACCATAAGAAATTGCAGATGTTGGATACTTGAATTCTTATAAGATCTTGACTTTTCAAGTTATATTACAAATTAAAACTAGATAAAATGACAGCTAGTAAATACAGAATAATTAAACTTGCAAGACAATCAAAGTCCTCAACAACTTAAATTCTTCACACAAACAACATAACTATATGATGGTTTTCTGTAAAGAAGACTTCACTTAATGACCAATTATTTATGTTTTCACTAAAAATAAACCTTCCAACATTCATTTTTCTAATAAAGAATCACTTGTGATGATTGTTATATTACCATTTTCATAGTTAATTTTATGAGTAAATTTTTTTTAAAGGGTAAATTGTAAATTTAGTTTTTTTTTTTTAATTTTCATTTGTAATTGATTTTGTTCTTGAAAACATTAAGTTATTGATTAAGTAATGTGAGACCGACTTCTTTTTTATTAGTTTGTTTGTTCTTGGTTAATACTTGACTTTTTCTATTTTGGTTCAGTTCTTTTACTTAATGTTGATACTCAATTCTCCTTCTTGATTCTGGTACTAGATAATTTTATAGATTTTAATAGTTAGTTTTTCTTTTAGATTGGAAAAGACATGCAAAAGACGTTTCGACGATCAAGTAAGTTAAGTAAGCATAGAGAGTAAATAGAATGACACTAGTCTTACTTTTGCAAAGTTCTTTCCTATTTATAGGTTTCTTATTGAGTTATGCTACTGTTTATTTAGGCATGTTATTTTTTCACTTAAGCCCAAAATTATATACTCATTATTAAATTATTATTGAAGTGGGGTTGTGCTCGGTTTCAAAACCGACTACTTTGTACTTGGTTTGCGGTTTGTGACACTTCCTAGATAAGGGTACAAAGCCCCCTAAGGCTTGAGTGGACGAGGTGATATTGAGAATTTGAAAGGTTATATAGTGTCACCAAAACCTTTGTTTTGAATTTAATTTTATCTCCCTTAGCATTAGTGGCACACAAAAAAGGTCACATCTGCAACAACATTTACTATACAAGTTGTTGGATTAACTTTAATCGGAGGGTTGAGATTTGACATGACGAATTAGGTTTTTTTATTTTCAACGCTTGTAAATAGTATCATTTTCATTCATAGGCCACTACATTCCATCTTCCCCTCATAAGAAAAAAATCTATTCATTTTAGTCGTCTTCAATCCAAAGCGAATAGGTATTTTCTATCTCTCTCTTCTCGGTCAATGTGTCGAATACTTCAAGTTTTAAGGAGCTTTCGGGGTCGTCTAAGGAGAAATCGGTTAACTAAACTCTTAGTATTACTTCGACAAGCTCAGAGGAAAGTTCTATGGAAGTTACTTCTCCTCTCTCGAACATCGTAGTGACCGAAGACGAGGAGTAGAAAAAGTCATCGTTAAGGTTGGGTTATCAGTGGGTGAGAAAAAAAAAATTTGAATTTTCAAAGTCATATTGACCTGTTAAATTTTGCAACATCTGCCACAATTTTGGAAAATTATGAAGCGGATGATGGATGATGTTGTAAATATTGAGTGTTGTGAATCTAATGAGAATTTTTGTCATGACTGAGAAGACTCTAAAGATGATTTTTTCTATTTTTATTCACATGTTATTACTGATTCCCATATCACATCTCCTTTGATGGATGTGCTTCGAATATTAAATGTAGTACCTACACAACTTCATCCTAATAGTTGGGCAACATTTCGGTTTGCATATAAGATGCTTAACCTAAAAGTCACTGTCTTAAATTTTTCTTTATTTTTATAGTACTCATCTTGGAAAGAGGATTTGTTGGTTGTCATTAGTCGGTCAGCCAAAGCGATGCGTCTTGGCTCCATACACATCATCTTATAACCATTTTAAGGAGTGGTTCTTTAGAATTGAGATTGAATAGGGGGCAAGGAAATATTTTTTTGACCGGGAAACTCCCAGATTCCCATTTGATTGGACCAACAACCCATCAAAATAAATTCATGGTCAAAGACCATGATGTCCGAGGAGGAGAGAAAAACCATCTCAGTTTTGGAAGGACTTTCAAGAAAGTTGCTGACCTAAAAATTCCTCGATATATGTCTCATCTCGTCCATTGATGAGTTTAATGGTAAGGTTTAGTTTACTGTTTAATATTGATGGTATTTAACTTTGCTGAATTTTATTTTTTATTACAAAGTTCATGACATCCACTACAGGAAAGGGTCATGATTTCTTTAGAATGCTCAAAGAGAAAACAATTTGGACTCTGATAATAAAACTCTGCCAGAACATGCTTAGATTGCTCAACCAAGTATTATGGTAAGTGTATCTGAAAACACTAAGTTATTAATTAAGTAATGTGAGACCAACTTCTTCTTTCTCAGCTTCTCTTCATTTACGTTCTCAGTCGATAATATTCATACCCAATTTTTCCTTCTAAAAATAATATTAGGTAGTTTTTCTAGATTTCAATAATTGATTTTCCTTCTCAATTTAAAAAAAAAAGGACAAAAGACGCTATAATGATCAGTTAAGTAAAAAAAAAAAGTTAACATTAATCTTATGGCTTTCTCTTATTTATAAGTTTATTATTAAACTATACTATTATTTATTTAGGTCTATTAGTTTTTCACTAAGCTCAAAAATATATAGTCATTCTTAAATTATTATATTAATAATTTTCAATGATTTATTAATTACTGAATGACATTTAATTCTTTAAAGTTGAAGTTGTGCTCAATTTCAAAGCAGACTATTCTGTACTCGGCTTGTGGCTTGTGTCCAGGATAAGGATACCGGTTCCTTTATTATTTTTTATGATTTATTCCATAGGTTTATTTTTTACTTTTTAAATCTACAGCTCTATATCTCAATTTTTTATTCCCTGCATTGAAATTGATTAAATTATTTTAGAATAACATGTTAGGTATAGAGTTTAATTGGACCGAATAAAATATACCAAACACAAGTAAACCAAATATCGAACTAAAGTTACAAATATTTTAAAATCTAGACTAAAATCATGAAAAATAAAAAACTAAAACGGCGGATTAGAAACTAAAGAACGAAAGGACAACGCAAAACTAAGATAGTTTATTTCTCATCTTCTTTTCAAAAGCTTAATCCTATATTCCATATATTATAAATTGTAAAATAAAATTTGAGAGTGACACCTTGTAACCTTAGTAAGGAAGCAGCAAATTTTTCTTTACTTTCTCTCTCTCGTGTACCTTCCAACCTTCATAGATCTCTCTCTTCCCTCTTGATTTTCACCCTCATATATTCTATCTGATTCAAAATCTGATCAAGTTCTGTAGTAGTTGAGAATCTTAGGGCCAATTTAAACCAATCAAAATTTCAAACAGAGTAAGTTCATGTTTACTCTAAAGATCCCTTATTCTTTATTTTTCGCTAAGTTTTTGTCATCAATATTAATGGGAACAGTTAAGAAAAGTGTTTCTCTCAACTTATACTAAAAATTGGTGTTATTTGAAAAACTTGTTCTAGATCCCTAAAGTCGGACTAGTGCTATTGCCTGACCGGAGAAATTGCTAGGGGATTGTCTGAGGTAAGGGAAGCTAGTAACTTATTTTAGTTATTTATTTTCAAATAGAACCCTAGAATAAAAGACTCAGATATATGATTATCAGTGCTTAAGTCTTTCTTGCAGGTCTGACTGGTCCTTGAGCACTGATTGAATTTGGTTATTTATTGTGATTTGATATAATTAATTGAACTATTTTAAGTAATGACGTTAGAAAGAAACATGTGAGAACATTTTGGTTGTTGTTTGTTGGAATTGATGTGTTATGTTGATGACTGATTTATAGACTTGTATGTAATCATTTTGGTTGAAATGTTGTCTGAGGTAAGGGAAGCTAGTAACTTATTTTAGTTATTTATTTTCAAATAGAACCCTAGAATAAAAGACTCAGATATATGATTATCAGTGCTTAAGTCTTTTTTGCAGGTCTGACTGGTCCTTGAGCACTGATTGAATTTGGTTATTTATTGTGATTTGATATAATTAATTGAACTATTTTAAGTAATGATGTTAGAAAGAAACATGTGAGAACATTTTGGTTGTTATTTGTTGGAATTGATGTGTTATGTTGATGACTGATTTATAGACTTGTATGTAATCATTTTGGTTGAAATGAAACCAGTGTATTGAGGGTTGAAAGGAAACCAATGTACCATGGTTACATATGCCTCTCTATGCTTCTGTATGATGGAATTGATGTGTTATGTGTAATGTCTGAGTTATAGAGTTATATGTAATCATCATGGTTGAAATGAAACCAGTGTACTGGGGGTTGAAAGGAAACCAAGGTACCATGGTTACATATGTCTTTATATGCTTCAGTATGATGAAATTGATGTGTTATGTGTGATGACTGAGTTATAGACTTGTATGTAATCATTTTGGTTGAAATGAAACCAGTGTACTGGGGGTTGAAAGGAAACCAAGGTACCATGGTTACATATGTCTCTA
>Ga0209489_106487_pt1 | contig 18753 bp, 9 predicted proteins | sample SiratrowhiteBW_FD_187527 | JGI IMG/M metagenome (GOLD analysis project Ga0209489, IMG submission 187527) | Root nodule microbial communities of legume samples collected from California, USA - Siratro white BW (SPAdes) (version 2) | ecosystem: Host-associated > Plants > Roots > Nodule | place: USA...
TATATATATATATATATATATATATATATATATATATATATATATATATATATATATATATATATATAACTTGTTTAGTCAAACTAGTATTAATGTAACTTGTGTTAATCATCCATGTAATTTACTCTTTCTTATTTTAGTGTGTCTACTTTGACACTTTGTAATCACTTATATGTGTTTATAAAGAGCATTTATAAAAAATTTGTCTTTCCTTAGATGTTATAAATAATCATCTACTGTTTAACGTGTTTTTATTTGTAAGTTTCTTGATCTCAATACACAAAACTAAATGTAATCAAAACCACAATTATACCATTCATTACTTATATGTATTTTCAATGCTAACATAAATCATCAAGAACCCGAAGCTTAATTCTATATTATAGGGAATGTCTTCACTATTTGTTATCAAGATGATTCATGCCAAAGTCAAGTCTACATAAAAAATTTCTTGGGATACGAACTAAAGCTGCATTTTTCACTACATATACTAACACAACTTTGTCCAACTATCTGCCCAACACTTTTACAATATTTTGGTGTAAAAGACTATGCATCATAGGGAGATAAGTACTATCATTTATAAGGATGTTGTGCGAAGAAGAGAAGAGAAATTAATATTGGTTGAAGGCATTCAATGCTTCACAGTGAGCAAGTTCGTTGGATAATAGAAGAAAGATGAAGACTAAAATGAGTTCAAAGCTACTCAATGACAAGAAAAGTGATTACAATGGCTATATTTTTCAAGCAACCTTGTAAAGACATGCTTAAATGAGAAGAATAGGAAGTTGTGTCATTATTTGCATGTACTAAAATGCTGCCAACTTTTCTCTATGCCCAAAAGCTTTAGAATAACATTATTTATGTTCACTAGAAAACTAGGAGAGAATGTTTATCCTTATAATCATCAAAAGACGCAATCACTACCTAGTGAGCAGAATATATGATCTATTGATCACATTATTAGAGGATTCTTTGTCTTAGCTAGGAGTGATTGTGTTCCATAGAATACTCAATTTTTTTAGCCAAAGATTGGTTGCATTCTAGAGAATACTTGGGTTTTCAACCTGGAGTGGCTAAGTGTCAAAGAATACTTGGGTTTTAGCTAGCAGTGGCTAGGTGCAAATAGTACTCACTTTGTACTTCACAATATTATTTAATGTAGTGGAACTTGACTAGTTGGCCAAGAACTAAAAGTAGTATAGACGATCAGACAAACTAGTATAAAAATACTGAGGAATCCTTTTTTCCTTAATCTATTACATTGCATGTTATTTGTCTATGTTGATTAAAGAAAGAGAACATTTTCAAAAGGATTTTGAAAATTCAATGACAAATCACCTATCATACATATTATCATCTGACTACCAACTATCAAATGATACTTTATGAAAAAGTTTAAAATATTTTAAAAACACAACTCAACCCTCCATTCTTGCATTTTTCCTAATTTGTACAAGAAGTGTTGCCAAAGAAGCCATGCACATTCAATGTTAATTCTAGAGCATTTAATGCGTCTCTAAGCCTCAAAGCATGCTCAATGACACTTTTCTTCCGAAGCTCTCTATATATAGATCTTTTGGAAGAAGGATGACTTACGATGACAACAACAAAATTCTTGCTGCAAGAACGTGCACAAGATTTCAAACTACTGAGCCTTGTAGTTGTGAGAAGGAACTCCAAGCCTTGCTATAAAACATGTACAAGATCTCAAACGTCTAAGTTTTGTAGTTGTGAGAAGGAACATTATTTGTGTTCCTTAACAACCTAGAATAATAATAACCCTTGTATACATTGTAAGACGCTACCTCTCTTTCTAGTGAGCAAATATGTGATATTTTAGATCAATTCTTTGTAAACCTCTACGTCTAGCCAAGATTGATTGTGTTTCAAACAATATTCAATTTTAGCCAAGAGTTGTTGCAGTCCAAATAATACTCATTTTGAGCCAAGAATGGTTTCGATTTAAGTAATACTCAGTTTTAGTCAGGAATGGTTAAGATCCAAATAATACTCAATTGTATTGTATGACAATAGTCTGCCTTGTTATCCTTAATCTGTTAATTGAGAACTCCTCGTAGTCTTTGATAACAAATGAAATAGTATAAAAACATAATATAAATCTCTTTTATGCCTTACATTTTTATATTACATGTTATTTAGTTGTAACTAATATTAGAAGGAGAATTTTTCAAAAAGTCTTTTTAAACATTTCATTTGTCAAACTTGAAGTTGTGACTTACAATCTCCACCAAAAGCAATCTCTTAAGAGAAGCTTTTTGACAAATTGTCTATCAACTAAAACTATCATCTAATTATACATCATCATATGATACCTTGCAAAAATTTCAAAAGCTTTAAAAACACTATTTAACCATCCTTTTTTGTGCTTTAACCTATTGTTCATAGTAATGTTATAAGAGTTGTAGTTAAAGATTCCTTTAGTTGTAGCATGAGTCAAGCATAATTTTTAATTGTTATGAGTTTTTCTTTATATTCGCTCGCCATATGTTTATATTGTGATCATACTTAGTATAAAGAGAGATAATTTTACATATTAGAATAATAATTCCAAATAAACTTAAAAATATTATTGTATTTCTTTTTAATTTTAAATACTTTTATGTATATTTATTAACCTAACATTATTTTTGATCATATGTATAAAACTTTTATATGTACACATATGTTCGTACTAGTGTAAAAGAGATTTTTTATGTATATTATTTAAGGTTTTTTACATCTTTTAGTAGTTTGATATGAATGTAGACGACATAATTTTATGTGAGGTCAAACATCTGATGTAAGAACTTTTATTTTACATCAGACCGAAAAACAACAAACATAAATTTGTAATAAAAAAGAAGTTAAATTGTCCAAATTTCACATCGAACCATGCACTATCTAATATAAATTTACGTCGGGCTTGGTACAGTCCAACGTAAATGCATGGTCGGATTTAAATTTTGGACATCTTTTTCTAAAAGTTGTATTTGTTTTTGCTTCAAACCAAAACCTAAATACAAAATTTTTTTCAATAATAATAAATAAACATTTCAAACAAAAAATATACAAAATCACCTAATATAACCTAAAAACTTTATGAACAACAAAATAAAACTATATCATCCAAGTTGGAGAAGGAAAAGTGTTCATTGTTCTTTCAGTTTTTGGATGTCATTCTGGAACAACGGAGATTTATCATTGAAGATATGAATGAAACATTTACCCACGTGATTATGTTGTGATCATAAAGTTAAATACATACCATCTTATGTTTAAATTTGTTTACTTCTGTCCAAAAGTCAATGATACCCGCCCAAATAATGGCTCTCATTCAGTACATCATGTAGTAGTCACTTTCTAATGAGTCTGGTTGTTTATTACACTAAAATTAGAAAGAAGTGACAAAAATTAATTTCATACATCTTGGACATAAAGTAATTATTATATGTATTAAAAGATGTCTAACCTTATGATAGATGAATTATAGTGACTTTGGTCTGCTCCTTCCATTTAAAATGTTTGTGTCAGCCATAACTCTAATTAAAATAAAAATATATGTTAGTCCAAATACACTTATACTTACAATGTAATGAAAAATGTAAAACTTACCCTTGTAATAAGCTTTTCATTTCCTGACTAGGTTTTCTTATAGGGAACAAAACCACACTACTATGTAATTCCGAAGAATAATTACAATCAATTATCGATGAGACCTACAACAAATGACAAAGAAATCGTTATATAATTAAAATAATTTAAAAAATACAATGCAACATGTTTGATTATGTATTTCCCTCAAATCTTGGCGTATTTGATTTAGATAACAAATACAAGGACAATAATATGTCTTATTGATAGGTTTTTCGTTTTAGCAAGCAAAGTGAAAGAACTCATCAACTCCTATTTCATACTCTTTAATAACGCAATGTGCCTTCATCCAACATCCCTCCATTACCAAGTATGTTACAAACTCCATCATCATGAATCATACAATATGAAATTCTCAATTGAATGTGAGGTTTAGGATTTAGGGTCATCTAATTGAAGATGAGGTTCTACCTATTCAAGAAAACATTCTTCATAATTTTCTAACACGTAAAAACAAAATTTATTATTATAAATTTGATAAAGTTTCGACAGTATTTCGCATTGATATCCAAAGTACATAAAATGAAAATGGTCACAAATTATCACATTCAAGTATGCACCTAGAGAATAACACAAAACGGTTTGAATCAAAATTTTATCAAATTTAAGCATAGACTTAAAATGTATAGGCATTAACAAATTATGAAAAATAATTTTTTCAAATTGCCCAATCTAAAAATTCAAGATTTAATACAAATGATAAATGTTTAACCATTAGTTAATGCATGCATCAATTATACTTAATGTAAATAAAATTAATACAACAAAAACATACAATATCACCCAAAGATATTATAATACAAATTACTTATATGACCAGACTAAACTTTTCTTAAAATATATTATATAAATTACCTATAATTTAATCTCTAAAATTATGAGGAAACTAGTGACTTAATAATTAAGTGCCTCTTAGGAACTAAAATAATTAATTAGTCCCTATCATTTTTTTCTATTTCTAAATTTTAAATTTCAATTTAAAAATCTAGTAAACATTCATCTATGACAATAATTGACTTTAATAATTAATTTCATTATTCAAAATTTTAAATTTATATATCTAAATAACATAATACAATTTCAATATCAAGTAACTAACAATAATTCAAGTGATGAATTGTTGTGATTAAAATCTCAAAAAACAGTAGGTATCAACTTCAAAAACACAAATGGATGGTTTAGATCATTAACCCCAGTAAAAAATACAAACTAACCCAATTGAACAAAAATGATCATTGTGGAAAATCAATCATACGAAACCAAGAAAGAAAATGAGCCAACTACCAAAGAAGTCTCTGCAACCTCACTACAACCACCCTCACAAAGAAAATAGAAGAGAAAAATTGAAATTACGTATTCAAAATTTACATCGGATTGTTAAGTGATCTTATATAAATTTTAAACTGTATGTTATATCCTATACGATTTAATGTAAACTCTTTATTTTATTTTATTTTCAAAATTACTACACACTTTTTTTTACGTCGGGGGCAGGAATAGATGATAGAAAAGTCATTTTTTTCACTAGTGCCACCTAATATAAATATATTTTCTGGTACGTTACATTCAAGCTAGTATTGTTCTAGGTGGTAAAACCACTTCAAAAGAGTTTCTTTTAGCATTCATAATAGTTGTTTACAACTAATCACATGATCCCTTCCACTGATAGTAATTGGAGTTTGGAAAACTGCTAAATAGAAGTGTGAAAATTTTGTTCTATTGTAGACTTACCTCAATGTTAATCGCTCAAAAGTTATCTACAACTGCAACTTGAAATGGTTTCTTATAATTGGTTATCGTCATTGAAGTAATTTAATGTTGAATTGTATTCCAGGTGTTACTGTCTCCTCTCTCATTATTTTACTATTCTCAAGTTTATTTCCTACCAACTTCACTTGATCTTGATATGATTGGATGAGCTTAAACAAGTGTATCAAGAATAGTTTTATACAAAACCTATATTTATTATGTTACTCTTGTTTTGTTTTTGTATTACAAGAGGAAAGTAGTTCATACCAAACCGGATTTTGGGAGTCTAAGTTTGATTGGTTAAAAAACATTCTAACTTATTTAAATATGATAAACATTTTTTAAGGCTTTGGTCTGACATAAATGAAAGTCTAACCTAACCTATTTAAAATTCTATTTTATTAAAAATACCGAAATAATTGTGTTATGGGCCTAAATAAATCCATAAATAATTATAATCTTTTTATGTTTATGTGATATATTCAGAGAAGTCATAATAACGTTTTTATAAATTAGCTTATGCATAATTATATTTAGTTAATGCAGAAATCAATTCTATTTCTTCTTATTTTTTCTGTTATAAATAGAAAAATTCGTTTCAGCATATCCTAAATCTAACTTTGTTTTAAAGTATGAGAAAAGGATATAGATTATAGATTTTTTTTTTTTTTCAAATATCTTCACCTATTTTCCCTGTATTTATCTCTAATCCATTATAAGAAACTTGTACGACAACATACAGAGTGCCATACAATGATGAATTTTCAAAACATTAATGGTTTTGTTCTCATAAAGATGGCAATTTCGTAAGACTACAAATGCTTGGTAAAAGTACAAACAAATATTCAAATTAAAATTATTTGTTAAGACAGAACAGTTTTTTTTTTTTCTCACCGATATATGATTTTTATATGGAATGTATAATTGCAATTGAAAAATAAAAACTAAAATGCATTATCCACATTGAATAAATCCATTAGCCACGATCATATAACTACATAACTATCTCAACCTTAAACGCAACACAAGAGAACCACGAAACAAGTCGTTGTGTTTAAGAGAAACTCTCTCTCCCATATTAGGTTCCCTCTTCACCTTCCCTGACCTGATAAAGACATTGCAAGCCCCACCACCATATCTAACTTAGGTAACTCCACTTCCACCTTTATTCAATTCAAAATATCTAAGCTTATATTATTACTATCTTTTGTCATTCATTTAATAATATGAGATCACAATTATAATTTTGCAACCTTCAAAATAAATAATTACATGATTATGTAACGAAAAACAAAGAACATAACTAATATCACTGAAAAAATGTATTTAAAAATGTACAGAAAACATACCTACAGAGAAGAAGAGAAGAGATTCATAAAAAGAACACTATCCTAGTAAACTTATACTAAAATGTTAAAGAGAAACATAACCAAGAAAATAAATTGATTAAAATACAACTAACCATTTTCAGTTTTAATAATTGTGTGGATTTATCTCTTTATCCTCCTGCAAATTGAATGTAAATTTATATCTAACATTCAGTTTGGGTCTTGATAAGAGAAAAGTGATCATAGCAACAGTCTTCGTTAAGAGATCAATTAGTTAAAGTTAAGATGGTGTGTGATTGATTATGATTTCTTCTTGTGGTGCCTTTTAACAAACCACAAATCCAATCCATAATGCTTTGATTTTGAATGAACAACACTTAGATTGTCACACCATATCAAAATGGTTTGATTAACTTAATTTGAAGTTTAGTGAGAGGAGACTTTAACCGTCTTTTGAGCAACAAAAGCAGTCATTACTCTAAATTCAACTTTAATGTTGGATTTACACATTGAAGGTTGCTTCTTTCAACCCACAAAACTTTATGGATTTCTAAGATACAAAACCCAATAGTAAACTTCATCTCAAGAGAATCAAATACCTAGTTTGCATAATAGTAAATTGTAATATTGAGGGTTTGAGATGATTGAAAAGGTAAGTCATGGTCTATGTTTCCATTCATGTATCTGAGGACTCTCTTTACTATTTTTTAGTGATGATTGAAAAAGTGAGTCATGCTATTAGTGATGATTGAAAAAGTGAATCATGTTATTACTAAAGATTGAAAATGTGAGTCGTGCTATCAGTTTAGTCAAAGCGATCCTTTTCTATGGCTTTCACACCCCATCAATTTATCTCTCACTTTTCCCGACTCGATCTCTTGCAAACTTTCAGATGATAACTTTCTCACTTGGATGCAATCGTCAGAATCAACCATCAAATGGTTTCGTCTCAAGAAACACATTCAAAGTATTCAATTGATTCCTAAAAAATTTTTTGAACACAGGGGATGAAGCAAAAGTTGTTTTGAATATAAAAAATGAAAAACGTGAACAACAAGACAATATATTGAAATTGTGGTTATTGGAGTCAATAGATGCTAAGCTCAAAGTCTGTGTGATTGGATAGACTTGGTCTTTTGAAATCTTGAAAATCTTACACATGAATTTTGCATCTCAAACAAAATCCAAAATCAAGCAATCAAAATATCAATTACACAATATCAAGAAACAAACATTAGTCATATATCTTGTTCAAATCAAGAAAATTCTTGTAAAAAGTGGATCTTTCCTCACTCACTCGTGATGAACACATCAATGCCAATTTTTATCGTCTTCTAGAAGAGCATTGATGGATTCATCACCTCATATCTCACTCACTATTTCTTTCAACGTCACTACCATCAAGAGAATCTTCATGCATCAAGAAGAACAATTAGAGAAGCATAAAGAAAGACATTCAACTCAGATTTAAGTAAATTTCATGCATGCTCAAAATCAAAACAATAAACCTCTCAAACTTCCAATCAAGGATGAGGTCAAGGATGTGGATGTCAAAGAAGACGTCATTATGGTGGTAGATCCAACTTTGGCCGAGGTCATGGTACAAAACTAGTTGTGTGGAGGAACCACTAACAATGCTTTTAATTGTTGGCACTAGTTTGATAAGAATTTTACTGAACCAAGTCTAAATCAACCTTTTGTACCTACATCTAACACTGATAAGACCAATATTCGAGTTATGCTTGCAGTTATCACCAACTCAAATACAATGGATGATTCTTGATACCAAGACATAGAAGCTACCAAATCATTTAACACCTGATCTTTGCTAATTTGATCATTAAGAATGATTATAAAGGACTAGATTGTATGTTTATAGAAAATGATAAAAGTCTTAGCATATCACATGCAAGACATTATATCTTCACTCAAACTAATTTTAATATGAAATTTTCTTTGCTTAATCGGCTTTATATTCCTTTAATTAAAAAAAAAATCTTCTACGTGTATCTCAATTTGCAAAGGATAATCATGTTTTTTTTTTAAATTCCATCCTGAAATTTGTATTATTAAATCTTAGGCAAGCAAGGAGTTTAACATAGAACATGAAACAAATATCATGTAACGAGGAATAGATAACATGAACAGTAAGAGATGAAGAATAAAACATACATCATTGAATATACATCTTTCTATAAATGTATAGAAAATACATAGATGTATAGAAAATGTACTTACAACAAAAGAAAAGGAATGTATAAAAAGAAAACTATTCTAACAAACTTATACTAAAAATCTAAAAAAAAAAACAAAATTAAGAAACTAAACTGGTCAAAATACAACCAACCATTTTCAATTATAATAATTATGGATTTATCATTTTTATATTAAAAAATTACTTTTCTTATTTCTTAATTGTCCATGTGGCTGTCCTAAAGATTGGGTTGAAATAATAGGCACAATTAAGTTATTTGTGTAGTGAAATCTTGTTCATCTCTAGGTCCATACCCCTTATAGCAAGTGAATTGAAGACTCAATACCTCATACATGTCCCTAAAGTTCTTAAGTAAACAAGATTAGTGTTTGAATTAAATTGGGCCTCTAATTATTTTATATACCAATTCTTAATACACGTTTAAATAATCATTAATGATTTTCATTCTTTACACAACATATATCTTTATCTTAGCACACACACACGACACGCATATACACACACATGCATGCACACACATGCATGCAGACACGTGCGCGCACAGATACACACAACGCACAACTAAAGATTGGCTTGAAATAAGAGGCACAATTAAGTTGCTTGTGTAGTGCAATCTTGTTCCTCTCTACATTCATACCCCTTATAGAAAGTTAATTTAAGACTCAATACCTCTACATGTCTATAAAGTTTCTAACTAAACAAGATTAGTGTTTGAATTAGATTGGGCTCTAACTTTTTTTATATACCAATTTTTAGTTACATGTTTAAATAATCATTAATGAGTTTCATTCATTACACAATATATATCTTTATCTTAGCACACATACCCATACACACCCACACATGCACACACACACACCCACACCCACATATGCATGCACACACACACATGCACACATGTACACACAAACACAGACAAAGAACACTAAAAGCATAAGATACAAAAAATTAAATCAATATACAAACCAATCATAACCCAAATATATCACAAAAAAAGTCCAACATGTTCTATCTCATCCATTCTAAAACACTTTAGATCCACACGCAAACTTACACATCATATGTATACAATACAAACAATATAAAATAGATGCCTTCTATGATATTAGTGTTAAGTATGTCACACCAAAGATTAACACCTGACTTAAACTAAGTACTTTTGTTTACATTCGGATCTCAACTCAAGGTAGGTTTCACTACAAAAAAAAGAGAAAAAGAAAAATATGCATCCATAAATATATATCAATAGTACAATAACCATCATACGTGCGAAAACCTTAAAAAATTCAATCCAATTTAATATACATCAACTCAGTGCATATCTACATAATTATTGAAATACAAGTTTAAGTATGTCAACTATGACATTATCATACAATTACACACTCCTACATTAGTTATTTGAACATAAATATAAATTAGCTTCCATTTTAAGTCACTTGAGTGTCCTTTAACATATAAAATAGGAAAGATTTACTAAAGTTAAGCTCTAAAATAGTTAGTTGAGCGATGAATTGTATCACTTGAGAATCATGCTAACACTTGAATGATATATTATTGTAGGAGAAAAAGTTATTTCGCCATGATTCTTGTTTAAAAAAAAAGTCACTTAATTATATATCTATCACTTTCGGTAAGCCTTTTTTATATATTTTTTAGAATCTCACCCTCTCATCACTTGAGCGATCGATTTTCACAAAAAAAAAAAGATAATTGCTCAATCATCCGTTTAAACAAATAATAATCTATCTAATTGATCAAACAATAATACCTTACACCAAGTCAAAAATTCCAAAAAAAAAATTGTAGTTCAAGTTTCTTTTTCCTAAAATAAAACCTAGTTTCTTTTTTCTTTAAATCATAACTGATATTAATTTTGGGACTACTATGATAATATCATATACTCTTTAACTTTTTTATGCATTTCGTTTTACCGCTAAAAAGAATGTAACTACATATTATATTTGATGATTTAACTTAACTGATAAGAAGATTGATTAATGCTAACGAAGCCTTTTTGGTACTAAAATTGGTCTATATTAGTGACTTTAAGAACATTACCATCTTGGTTAACATTGAGTGATATCACCACTAATTGCTGATAAAAAATATTGCGATGAATTGACTAATCAACTGTTAGATATAATAATATATATGATTTGTAATTTTGTTGAAGAGGAGAGACTTGAAATATAATTGCTCCGAGAAATAAATTTTCAATCATTAACAGGTAGGGCAAGGGGCAAGAGAAAGGAAACAGAATAATGAAATTTTATTTCTCCCTTCACTGGAAAACAAAAAAATAGGGTGAATCTTACCATATTTTTTCTGTCTTTCCATGAATAGAAAGTAAAGGTGGAGAAGAAAAAAAGTTGGTTCGTTCCTTTTCATAATTGATCCAGATAGTTGCTTGAAAAATATATATGCATGGATGCTTTTAGCAATTCCACAATTCAAAATATGTTTATGAAAATATTTGTTTATATGTTATTTAGGGTAGAAATAGTGTAGATTGGACGATAGACTTGCATTATACGAAAGAATTTAAGTTACTATATTATTATACTTTTAATAATATATACAAATTATGTATTTATTTAACTTAGTATGTTTCACTTATATAAAAAAGTTAAGTTTAAATTTATTCAAATATAAACTTATTATGATATCTTGAACAACTTCTTACTAGTACGTAGTAAGTATGGCATTGTAATAAAATTTTATATTTTTGTATAATCTTTTGTTTTAGATTTTTATTAGGTTTTGTAATTGTTTTTATTTTTTTATAATTAAAAGTTTTTTAAACTCTTAACTTTTAAGAAGCTTGAATGTGGCTTAGTAATTATTTTTGTTTTTCCCATTATTCAGTGAAAATTATAGAAAATAATGTACATTAGGTTAGTAGTCCGTCACTTATATTAGTAATCTAAAGACAGATATTAATAGAACATTGAATTTTGAAATAGTTCAAACTTTTAGGATTTCTTTGATTCTTTTAAGTAATTTGTCAAAAAATGATTTCTCGAACATTTCAACCAGCCATTCTTTAATTTTACTATCTATTTTGATATTATTAGCCATTTATTCCTTTTAATTATTGTCTTGAACCGAGTTTTAATTTAACTTATTCATGAGAAATTCAAAATATAATTTATATATATTAAAAAGTGGTTATTAAGCGAGTATTTCCATATATGGAAAAAGTGAAAATTGAGTTATTGAATCACGAGTTGAAAACGAGATAGGCGCAGGGATGCGCGAATACGATAAAATAGGGCATGAGTTGCACGCGCCAATGAATGCGCTCAATGCCCACTCTCTCTCTCTTCAACGACCCTTCAAAATATCTGGCTCACATTACCCCAAGATATTATCTGCCGGATGACGTGGCACCTCAACGACGGCACTGACACGTGTAAAAGCGAAGCCATGTGGAGCCTTTTTCCTCCCCGCATACACCCTCTCTTCCCTTCAACCGAACACAGAGGGTTTCTTCTTCGCGAAAATTCCGATCACGCTCCATGGAACCTCACGATCTCCGGCGCCACCTCTCGCCGCCGCTCTCCACCGATCCCCAACCATTGCCCGACGACCTCACTCGCTCCACCTCTGACTCCTCTGCCGTCACCCTCGAGGACACCTCCAAGGACTTCTCCTCTCATTCCGCGCCCGCTCCGCTTCTGGTAACTTCACTCCTTTTCCAATTCATCTTCCCAACATCGCAACGGATTTTCGATTTCGCTTTTCTTTCTTGATTTTGTGGTCCGAGCTTCTGTTCAGGAGTTGATCTTAGAGGTTTTTGGCGTAGCACGACGACGACTTGCCTGTAATTAGCCGTTTGAATTCTTGGTCTTTTTAGTGCTTCTGCATTTTTTCTGTTTTGGTGTTTGAGCTCGCAATTATGCTTCGCTTGCTTTCGCTGGCTAGTGTCTGATATTTGTTGGTTAAATTCTGCAATTAATGAATCTGAAATCTGAAACCCGGGGTGGGGGTAGAGAATGGTACTAATATGATGAATAGCATCTAATAACTGAAATTGATAATCGTGTTATAAATTTGCAGACAGTTTCCTCTTCTGTAAGATTTGAGTCTGACCGTGGATGCTAACACTTTGGAATCAATTTTGTTCTTCAATCTCTTATGTTTGGCCTCTTAAAGAGTGCTTGTTTCACTCTTTTGTCTAGAATTGATTATACCGTTTAGCATCTGTGGTTTCGCAAATGATTTCAGTACAAGCAACGGGTGTGCTTTTGGTTTGTGTCTATTGCTTGAATGGAGATATTCTATGGTGTCCCTTTCTCCTTTGCACGTCAACTCATATGTGCGTCAAAAAGCTTATTTTCTATTTTAATTGAAGCTGATGTAAAATACTTGAAGAAGCTTTAGGCAGTTAAATGAAAAACTTATAGATAATGAGATATTTAACTCAGAGGATGCGTCATTTAAATACTTTTGATTGGCTCTTGGTTTTCAGATTATCTAGTCTTGGTTATTGGAATTATAATTAAAGTTTTTATTAGTTATATAGCCAACTAATTTGGTTCCTACATGGGCTTAAATCGCTTGTTGCTTGACATGACTTATTTTCAAAGGCTATTTATTAAAGCTTATTTGTTTGCTGATAAATATGATAGTTTGAAATTGACAATATTAAATTGTATTCTATGTTCGTGATTTCTAGTGAAGATGGGAATTTTTCTCTTCATTTAGTTGGTAAGAACATACTAAGCTCAAATATTTTCCAGGATGTGTCAACTAGATGGACGGATCGGCAGCACAGTCTATATATTCGTTCTTTAGAGGCCTCATTTGTGAATGAACTGCATCGTTCTATGCATTTACGTTGTCGGAGCATAAAAAATAGCACACATAATATGCCTAAGCAGGTCAGACATAACTTCAAAGATCATGTCTGTAGTGTGGATAAGTGTTAATTTTTGTACATCTCACTGCACGATTATGCTTTATTATCTTTTGTTGCTTTCAGACTCTGGCTCTACAAGATGCCTGCCAGAAGAGGATCAACCTTGAAAGAATTTCACCTTTGTTTGAGAGCACAGCTGATTCTCATGTTCTTACAGGAAGTCAATACGAACTTACATCTGTGGATGGAGGCTGTAGTTTGGGAGAGCCTAGGACCTGCAACCATGGCTTGCTTTGTGATAAGGAAATTCATGCAAGAGGAAGTTCAACATTTATTGACAGGTCTCCAAGAAGTTTAGAGAAGCAATGTATTTGCCGCTCATTCCATCTAGAATTGGCTTGCAGTACTACAGGTACCTACAATTTTATTTCTTTTTATGCGTATTGGCTATCGTAAGCTAGAATATGATACTTTCTATCACCCCATCATTTCTTGATCCTTCCGCACATGTCTGTCATATATATTCAGATTTTTTCCTTTCTCAAAATACCTGCATATAGTTTAATCAGAAGTTATATTATCAAATTATTTTGGTCAGTTATTTAAGTTCACAGAACATGGAGTTACTCAGTTTTTATGGGGTCTAAATGATCTGTCTTGTACCAAATAACAAAGGAAGCTGTGTGTCAATTAGTTTTTGAGTTTACCTGCTGTAAAAACTTATCAATGCTGGCTCGTAGTACTCTTGGTTGAGGATCTGTGGTTAAAGACTACCAGTTATATTATGAAGTTAATATTTTTTAAAATAATTTGTTACTGGCAAAAGGGTGTTTCCTTGGCAGTTGGCACAATGGTAAAGTTGTGATCTTGCTGGAGATCGGAGGTTAAAATCCTGGAAATTATCTCTCTGCTTGCAGGGATAAGATTGTACACATCTACCATCCCTGGACTGTACTAGGCGAAAAATAGCCAATGCATGTCATTATATTGCGGTTGATGATGACTGGAGGTGCTAAATAATTGAGTTGAGCACTTATAGTTCGGGACTGACTCATGAAAATAAGAAATAACTGAAGTTTGACTACGTTATTTAAGAGTAAAAAATACTACAGCTTGAGCTTGGTGTAGTTTAACTTGTACATGGATTGATTATCTTTTTAATTGGGTTTTGGCTTTAAATAATTTTATTCGTTAATTGGTATTCAATTATCAATAGATACTTTCATGTTAGCAAGTGAAGTAAAGTTGTATCAAAATATAATTTTATATTCATAATAATAACTTAGAATCTGGAAAAGAAGCTTTTGATGATGAAAATGGTATAAATATTTTTAAGAAAGTTCATTGGTATTGTTTGAGCTAAAGTTGTTGTGTTCTTAAGCGAGAAGCATTCAAAGTGTATTTTTTTATTCCTGCTCCATCATGCAAAATGCTTGGGGTTATGTATAGATAAGATGATGACGGTTAAAGATGTCCTCCTTTTCTGGGGTATGGACCTTGCTGAACAAGGTAGTACCAACTAGGAAACCTCACCGTAAGTTAACATCGCAGAGAACAGGGTCCTGCATATACAGTGCTTTCCGCTGTTAGTTATCTTTCATAGGTCTTTAAATATCTGAGCTCGACTACAAGCATAGGAGCCTAAAACTAGGATCAGACTCAATCTGAACATCACAAAGCCGGATGGTACCATTACCCCTTTAAAATTTGATTTATTGGGTTACTAATATATTTAAGTTAATAATATACAAAATTGTAACTTTCCTAGTGAATACTAATTTACTATTTAGGTATTTAGGTAATACAGACAAATATGAACTACTTACAAAGTATTACTTGAAGTCCATAAATCTTGAGCATGACTCACTTAAATCAAGCCTTAACTTTTAAGTTTGATTTTGTTTGTTCATGAGCTAGACTTTGAGTAAATCACAAACAATGCAACTCATTTACACCACTATTGATGACAATGGACTTCATCTATTTACAACTATAGCAATGATGCTACTTTTTTTTTTTTCTTTATTTCCTTGTGTGAATAAAAGGAAACATGTTTTCCAGATAGAAATAACTATGAATTACTATTAAACCTATGTCATATTTCTTGTGTTTATGCATGGTATGTATAACTTTATGTGCTATTTGTGTATCTCAGTTATGTTCTTGAGGCCGAATCAGTTCTGCAGTCAATATTCTTTTTAACTTTTAGTTGCATGACCACATTGCATTTAAGATTTTTTAAGAAAATTGAAATATTTTCAAATGGTGCTTGTGATTCTTTTTAACATGTACTGAAAAAGGATTAAGAAAGTCAATTTGCACATGACATTTTTTTGGAATAATAATATTTTGAAGGCAATTATTGAAGCCTTTGTGTGTAAAATACTCTAATTTAAACTTCAAACCAACCTTGGGTGGGGGTGGGGTAGGGGGCGAGTGACAGAGTATATTTTGATTATGGGCTTTCATAGATATTCGATTTAGTTTATTTCTATGCTGAGAGTTGGAAATTTAGTGTGGATGATTTATGTACTCCTCGGCAAAAGCCTTGTTCCTCGTACGTACAATGGGTTTACAGAGTACCTCGGCTCCTGTTCTCCTGTTCTAATTAAGTACTTATAAACCCTGTGACAACATGTTGTACTAACTAACCACTAGTTTCACTTAATTTTCTTATGATGCTTGGATTAGTCGAGTAAAATCAATGCAATGCACTGGCAGAATTTATTGTGATGATAATTTTTGTGGGAAGTAAATTAATAATCTGTCCAACTTAAACAGGGAGTTATTGGGTCATCCTTGGACAGAGGTATCAGTGTTTAGTAGTACAATGCTTGTAGTTCTTAAAGAACAGTATACTGTAAAAGAGCATATCAAAATTTGAATTTTGAATCAAATATGAGCTGTTTTGAGCTTTAACTGAGTGGGAGCAAATATCTGTTTGCTCGCACTATCCTTTTAAATAATTTTTGAGACTTCATGATAAGGAATAAAGTTGTTCAATAGATTCTTCTGTAGTTTTTCTTTTGGTGATTTATTCAATCATTCTATTTTTCTATGTATTTTTGATAGAGGTCACCGATCAAAACTTCAAGGATGAAGAAACCAAGTCAAGCTGCGTGCCCTTGGTGAAAAGGTTGAAGAAAGCTACAGCTGATGGTTCAAGCAGTGATCAACTAGCGTGGAATCTTTATTCGTTGTCTAATAAAAATCCCAAATAACTTGGATTATCTTGCATATCTTTTCAAATTCCTTTAACCTGCTGTGCCGTTTGGAAAACTTCACACAGATATTTCAACTACTAGTAATGCAACCTCAGAAAATAGAGGACATGAATTGCTATCAAAACCCCCAGAGTACTATTTCCCAAAGTCTGATTTGCCATACTTTCTAAGGGGAAGGTAAGAATAGCAACACATTGAAGCATCAGCTTTTACGGTGGATGCTGATACAAATTAGAGAATTGACGATTTTCTTGGTGCCCTTTCAAGAATTTGTTGAGACTTCTGTAAAGGAAAATCAAGCCTTACAACAACTGCATTCTTGTGGAATTTTGCGCTGGTTAGGTTATCCATGGGTGTTTGATGTAACATAGTGTGACGAGAAACTATTAATAGCAACTTGCTTAGACATAGTAAAAATTGTGATTTTATATGATTTTTTGTCAGCGAATTTTCGGATGGTTAACGAACTGTTTAGGCATTCCAAGATTAGTATTACATTTCTTTAGTTAGCTTCATGAAGTTTTATTACAATAATTGTACTTAAAAGTACTTGAAAAGATAAAGTTGGAGTTGTATTTTTATCAATGATTATTATGACTTTCTTTTCTTAGCAATGAGATTTATTATTTTGGTTCCGGCATCTGTTTATGTTCGTTGAACTGTGGTTTACTAACTTTTTCTTCTCCCCATTGTGTCCCGTAGTTTTTGGGTAGTGGTGCAATTAAATTGTCTTTCAAGAATTCTTGGTCTCGTTCATCGTATCAAAATGTTAACTGTTCAATTAGTGTTGTTGGAAGTCGTACTGGACGTATCATGTACTTGGTTAGATTTATTGTGAACTCGTAATTTGTAAATCTCCTACATGCAATGTAGCTTGTAATGTAATGATGAGAAATTGAGGCAAGACCACTTATTACTCCTCCTGATTTTTTTAATGGTCAGATTTTTCAACAATTCTTTCAAAATTTATTTAACTGTTATTTTTAAAATTTAAAATAATACTACTTTTTTTTGTTATTTGTATTTTTACTATTCATATCACCTTTAATTTCTTTTCATATATGCATTTATAATAATATAGAATGAAAAAAATATGAAATAAAAATACTTATAAATATTTTATTTAAATAAGAAAATTTATTCCATTTCTTAATTTATTTTAGAGAAATTTTAAATAACACTTATAAAAGATCGAATCCCTTTCTATTAAAAAAATATAGGAACGCGATGATGATCATTATTTTCTTAGGCTAATTATAGTGCAGCATGATCCATCAGAACAATTGGAAGATTCTTTACCATATTTCCTTGCTGCATAAAAGAGTGGAGGGTAGGAATCTTATTTAGTGAGGTGTTGATACTTTACACTAATAATATATTATAATGAAAACGTGGTAATGAATGTGATTTGTGCAACTAAACTCTAGGCCTTGAGGCTCTTCTTTTAAATTAGTTCGCCAGCTTTATTTTAATTAATCGAGAAATGAGGTGTAATGTCCTTGTGGGAAATGTAATCTCATTGTTGGAGATTTTAGAATAGGAATGATAATAAAATCTTGATTTTTTTCTTTCAAAATACGTGTTACTCCATTAGGTTATTTTATCAAATTAGTTTAATAAGAAAGATTATATCAATAATTGATTGGTTGATACGTTTTATATATATATATATATATATATATATATATATATATATATATATATTTTCTGTATGTTTTT
>Ga0209489_106488_pt1 | contig 18753 bp, 23 predicted proteins | sample SiratrowhiteBW_FD_187527 | JGI IMG/M metagenome (GOLD analysis project Ga0209489, IMG submission 187527) | Root nodule microbial communities of legume samples collected from California, USA - Siratro white BW (SPAdes) (version 2) | ecosystem: Host-associated > Plants > Roots > Nodule | place...
ATAAACATGTGTAGAAGGAAATAACTTCCTAATAGGGGAATCCTGTGATTCCCTTCGAAGATCAACCACACATCCACCAATTCTAAGACCCAATAGTACACAAACGTCTAGTGTTGTAAAGGAAACCAAGTCAGATCTTATCATAAAACCTCCCCTCCTCTCAACCCATCGTGTGCATAACCCTGTGAGCAGTTTCCTGCTGAGTTTGACTTTGCCTTCAAGCTCCATGAACCATGAAAAAGGAGTTCTTCCAATACAAGCCTTATGCTCTTCGGTAAGCATTGTATTTGCAACTCCCAGATATGTTGTCCGACAATAATGTCAGACACACACACAGACCTACATACAAAAAATACCTGCTGAAATACCAAAAAAGTACTTCATATCAGAATTTTTAATTAATTAATATGGACAAATACCTTCGATCCGGAACTTTAAGCTGTTGTCACTGTTATGCTTGCATAACACATGTCAATAAACAAATTCTCGCACACTAGGCTCTCATTTTTATCTAAGGGAGAGCTCTCGTTGGCTAGGGTTTTTTTTTCCCAAGATACTCTTAAGGAAGGAACACAACGATCGGAAGAAGGAAACAAAAGCTTGAGAAATAACAAACTAAGAAGTAACAAAGTACTGGAGAGGTATGATTTTCATGAAGGTTATGTTTTAGTTAACTTGCTTTGCTGCTTCATTTCAATTTCTGTGTAAGCATGCATTTGCAGTCATTTCTTGTTCATATGCTGTCTTAGTGATTGCCAAAAGAGACAACGTTCTATTTTCTTGCCATGCTGAAGTTTCCTGTTCACACTTGTCTTGTTTTTACCACCCACACACATTCGTTATGCACACGACAAACACATATCCTCATCCCAATCCATGCACCTCACTGTACTTGCACCTCCACTACGACTTCTTCGTGCCACCTTCCTCCCAAACCATGCACCAAGCAACCTTAGAACCATTACCTTCCTCTCCTCTCCCATTACGCCCTCAAACCTCACCCTAGCCATAACGACAAGCACCCTCATTTCCTCCCACCACTGAACCAACACCTTCCACAACTCTCTCCTTGCCCCCCACGTCACCGAAATGCGCCACCAAACCCGTACTCTTTCTCATTCACCTCTCCTCTCCTTCATCGCTCATGCCTCTTTACCATCATCATAACACATCAATTATGCCTTCGCCTTTACAAACACCACAAAAAATCACAACGTAGCCAACATCTCCTCCTTGCTTCACCACGCCACTTCCCTGCCCTCAAGTCACATCATGTTTTCCCTCCTGTCCGCAAACACCACAAAGAGCCAAACCATAAGCCAACAACACCAAACCATCATGCAGCCCTCACTGAATCACCATCATGCACCTCTGTAACATTATCCACCTACACCAAAACACCTCACCAATGCCACCACCACCTACCAGGTCCACCTCGACGAAGCCATCAACGTCGAGTTCGAGAACGAGCCGCAAGCACCTCTAGCCACTACATCTCCAAGCACCCCTCACCTCCATTTAGTTCCTCACGTCAACCTCTCCATGGTTCTCAGCGCTGTCGTCGAGGGCAACCATGGCCATAACTGCCAAGGAGGGCCATACCAACCCATATTCATCTCCCTCCCCTCTTGCCTCCGCCGCAGCTCCTCAACCACTTCATCCTCAACCCTATTCGTCGCCGCCGCCTCTTGCGACCACCTCCAGCACCTCTGTAGCTACCACCGCTAGTGCCATCGAGACGAAAACACCTCGATAGCGTCACCAACCCACCGAACCACTAAATGCCTCACCTCCACAACCCGAACACACCTTCCATCCCCTCTGACGAGACTCTGTCGAGCAAGCCGCCACCGTCATCCTCATTATTGCTTCTTTCTCATTCTGTTATCCCCTTTCCAACAACCAAAGATAGTCACGTAGCAACGCCCCCACCGAACAACCAAAGCAAGCCCCAACCCCTCCATATGTGCCGCTGCCGTTGTCGCTAACTGTCGCCGCCGTCGTTGACGATGCTCGTTGTCGCCACTCGCCACTGCCGCCACTACCGTCACCTGCCCGCCGCTGCTGCCTTTACCTTCGCCAACCATGCCCTTCCACTCCTTGAAACAGAACCTGCCTTGCCCTTCATAGCGCCACGTGTGCGCCTCAAACCCTAATGGGTTAGTGGGGTTGCTTTCTACACCCCATGTGTTTGGGCTTGCACCCCCAATTCTCCTTGATCCCCAAAATACCCCTGACCATAGTTGGGTTTCTAATTAGTGGAGTCATTTCCTGCACCTCCATTAATTAGGATTTGCACTTACAGATGCCTGAATTCCAAAACTGCCCATGGCTCGGTTTTTAATCTTTTTACTAAAAAATAATAATACTTTAAGAGTTTAACATTAGGCTATGACTCTTAAAAGCCTATTTCTCATACAAAAGAGGGATGTTTCGAATAACACTTTCGATTAATTTTTTAATTGACCACTCGCGTCATATGGAAATTAATTCGAAAAGCTTTAATTTCATTTGGAATATGAAAAGGCCATACACGTCTAAGCGATTTACAAAATGAAGTTTAATTTTCACAAAACACTAATTTTTTCTAAAATTAAAAATATATCAAAAAATCTTCAAAACTAAAAATACTAAATTTTCAAAAATATAAAAAATATATAAGAATTAAAACTTATCAATTTCTCAAAACAAACAATTTCCAAAACAAACTACCTTGTCGGGCCCCTTCCAAAATAAAAATTGTTTTGTTTGTTTTTATTTTTATTTTTCGCGAAAAGTAAGCATTACGAAAATTACACTCATTTTATTTTATTCAATTAAAGGTACCGTCTTTGGAAGGGCGCTGTGGGGGGCTAATACCTTCCCCACGCCTAACCGACTCCCGGACTCACAATCCAGTTTTCGTGAACTGGCCTTATCCTTGTTTTTCTTTAGTTTTCCATAGTTTTCTCCATGAAAACTATGGTGGCCTTATCCTTATTTTTATCTGTCGTCCCCGTCGTGACCTCGGTTACGATATATGGATACTCCACTGGGGACATCTGAGAGTCAGGCCAATTTAATTGAATATGTTTAAATGAGTGTGATTTTTCTAAATGTTTACCTTTCGCCTTGCTTTTTGTATATATGATTGTTATTTTGTTATTGTTGAATATTGAACCCTAGGTTAGATGACATGTCCTATATGTCATATATGTTATATATCTGCATGGAAACTTTTCTGGTTGTTTTGCAAGTGAGGGGTTGGGTGCATTTTCTCCCTTCACACACACACCTTTACTTAATACATATCATGAGTGGGGCCCTATACCCGGGTTTGAGTGAACTTAGAGATAGAAAGGGGTTGTGTAGCAATACTAACAGGATGTACTTCCTTTCTCAATTTTTGCGAGAACCCCATCTAGAGTTTGTTTACTTTACTTACATGCTCAAAAGCAAGTTGTTTACTAGCTGTTGTGAGTAATGTGGGGAATTGAGCCATAGCTCTAGTGGCAGTTACCTTTAGGGATTAGGAGCCATCCCATGTGAGTATGCATTTACAGGCATAGATCTTAAGCGCTGAACCTGGTTTAGGGCACTAAGGGAGATGATCACGCGCTTCAACCTTCCACTGATTTTCTTTGCTATTTTAACATGCACATTGCATATTTTATATTCATAACATAATCATAACTCATGTTTTTCTCCACCAATGCATTTCATATTATCTCATTTAGCTCTTTTTCTTTTTAAGCAGTAAAATTATAAAATTGTGTGCATATCATCATGGAGTTAAACATGGGGTCTGAAATTGAGAGAGATTCTGAATCGTCAAACCTGAAGAAGAAGTTATACATTCGAGTATTAGAGAACAACCTGATCGGCCTCAGAGAGTTGGGACAAAGGCTTGGACCAATCCAAAGAGGGACTTTCAGAAAGAGATATGGGAATATATTGGGATTGTTAAAAGTGAAAGTTCAGGTACCTACTGTCACTGCTCTAGCACAACACTATGACTGACCAATGAGATGTTTCACTTTTCGAGACTTCCAACTGGTACCAACATTAGAAAAGTATGAGCAGATCCTTGACTTGTCGTTAGAAGGAGGAGTCCCCTATAAGAACCTCGAGCAGCACGTTTCAATCCCCACATTAGCTGGGATTATGAAATCACACCCAAGAGAATTGGAGGGTAGACTCGTCACTAGAAGAGGTGTGAAAGGGTTCGCCCATAAGTATTTGGAGACATATCTGCATCAACTAGCTGACAAGGAAGATTGGGAGACGTCCATGGATGTCCTCGCCTTGGTCGTTTACGGTGTGTTGGTGTTTCCTAACCAAGAAGATCTCGTGGATTATGACGCAATTGGTGTGTTCGTTGTTGTGAAGTCCTGAGCCGAGAATCCTGTCTCAGCAATATTGGCTGACACCTATGCAACACTTGATTTATGGCATGAAAGAAAAAAGAGGAAAATGGCATGTTGCTTGCCAGCAAAGATCTATTTTCTTGTCGTGCTGAAGTTTCCTGTTCACACTTGTCTTGTTTTTACCACCCACACACATTCGTTATGCATATGGCAACCACCTATCCTCATCCCAATCCATGCACCTCACTGTACCTGCACCTCCACTATGACTCCTTCATGCCACCTTCCTCCTAAACCATACACCAAGCAACCTTAGAACCATTACCTTCCTCTCCTCTCCCATTACGCTCTCAAACTTCACCCTAGTCACAACGACAAGCACCCTCATTTCCTCCCACCACTGAACCAACACCTTCCACATCTCTCTCCTTCACCCCCCCCCCACATCAATGAAATGTGCCACCAAACCTGTACTCTTTCTCATTCACCTCTCCTCTTCTTCATCGCTCATGCCTCTTTACCATCATCACAACACCTCAAAAAAGCACAGCGTAGCCAACATCTCCTCCTTGCTTCACCATGCCACTTCCCTGCCCTCAAGTCACACCATGTTTTCCCTCCTATCCGCAAACACCACAAAGAGGCAAACCATAAGCCAACAACACCAAACCATCATGCAGCCCCCAATAAATCATCGTCATGCACCTCCGTAACACTATCCACCTACACCAAAACACCCTCACCAGTGCCACCACCACCTACCAGGTCCACCTCGACGAAGCCATCAACGTCGAGTTCGAGAACGAGCCGCAAGCACCTCCAGCCACTACATCTCCAAGCACCCCTCACCTCCATGTTACTTCCTCACGGCACCCTCTCCATGGTTCCCGGCGCTGTCGCCGAGGGCAACCATGGCCATAACCGCCGAGGAGGGCCATACCAACCCATTGTCATCTCCCTCTCCTCTTGCCTCCGCCGCAACTCCTCATCCACTCTAAACAACCAATGCCAAACACCTAGCTCACTTACGCCTCAACCACTTCATCCTCAACCTTATTCGCCGCCGCCGCCTCTTGTGACGACCTCCAGCACCTTCGTAGCTACCACCGCTAGCGCCATCGAGACGAAAACACCTCGACCGCGTCACCGCAAGTCACCAACTCACCGAACCATTAAACGCCTCACCCCCACAACCCGAACGCACCCTCCATCCCCTCCGACGAGCCTTTGTCGAGCAAGCCGCCACCGTCGTCCTCCTTATTCGCTTCTTTCTCATTTTGTTATCCCCTTTTCACCAACCAAAGATAGTCACGTAGCAAGCCCCCACCGAACAACCAAAGCAAGCCCCAACCCCTCCATATGCGCTGCAAACGTCGTCGCTGACCGCCGTCGACGATGCTCGTCGTCGCCACCCGCCACCGCCGCCTCTACCATCACTTGCCCGCCGCTGCCGTCGTCACCTTTCCCAACCATGCCCTCCCACTCCTCGAAACAAAACCTGTCTTGCCCCTCACAGCGCCACGTGTGCGCCTCAAACCCTAATGGGTTAGTGGGGTTGCTTTCTACACCCCATGTGTTTGGGCTTGCACCCCCAATTCTCCTTGATCCCCAAAATATCCCTGACCATAGTTGGGTTTCTAATTATTGGAGTCACTTCCTACACCCCCATTAATTAGGATTTGCACCTACAGATGCCTGAATTTCAAAACTGCCCCTGGCTCAGTTTTTTATTTTTTTACTAAAACATAATAGTACTTTAAGAGTTTAACATTAGGCTATGGCTCTTAAAAGCCTATTTCTCATACAAAAGAGGGATGTTTCGAATAACACTTTCGATTAATTTCTTAATTGACCGCTCGCGTCATATGGAAATTAATTCGTAAAGCTTTAATTTCATTTGGAATATCAAAGGGCCATACGCGTCAAGCGATTTCCAAAATGAAGTTTAATTTTCAAAAAACACTAATTTTTTCTAAAATTAAAAATATATCAAAAAATCTTCAAAATTAAAAATAGCAAATATAAAAAATATATAAGAATTAAAAATTATCAATTTCTCAAAACAAACAATTTCCAAAACACAAAATTACGTAACCCTGATTCTCCATCCCTGATGGAGATACGTAGGAGCGAGGTTAAACCTTGTCGAGCTCCTTCCAAAATAAAAATTGTTTTGTTTATTTTTATTTCTATTTTTTGCGAAAAGTAAGCATTACGAAAATTACACTCATTTTATTTTATTCAATTAAAGGTATCGTCTTAGGACGGGTGCTGTGGGGGGCTAATACATTCACCACGCGTAACCGACTCCCGGACTAACAATCCAATTTTCGTAAACTGGCCTTATCCTTGTTTTTCTTTAGTTTTCCATAGTTTTCCATGAAAACTATGGTGGCGACTCCTCTGTTTTGAAAATTAAAATAAATTATTTTTATTTGTCGTCCCGTCGTGATCCCGGTTATGACAATATATATATATTTAAGTAAGGATAGTAATGGATTAGTTCTCATAGTGTCTGTGTCTATTAATACAGAATCGATAATATATGAGATTTCTAAGAATTTGAATATTTTTTAGAGTAAATTGGTTCTTAGTTATAAATTTTTAGTTTTAATCTTTGAACTTTTATTTTAAAGTGATAAATTTTCCTTTACACATAATCTCTCTTAGTATCTACGTCTTAGTATCAATTGACATAGAGTAAAGTTTCTTTATATACCATACTTTATATATTTTCTATTTTCTCAAAATACATAAGATTAGTAATATTATTGTAATCGAAACTTAGATCTCACATTTCTCTAACTAACATAAGAATTACCATAACATGTTTGATAGTTTTCACAATTAATTTTGGTCTTACAAATTACAATTTTGGATTTGAAATTTTTCCATTATGGTTTTTGTTTAAGCGTAAAACAAAATTGTTGAAATGAGTGCAACCTTCATAAGTTGATTTGTTGTTCGCATTCTTTGTTTCTATACAAGATCTCATTAATCCTATACAATTTCTTAAGTGTAATTTGTTCTCACTAAGAAAAATGATTAGGATTTTTACTCTCTCCTTTCCTTTGTTGCAATGTCTCTTTTAATCTAATATTTTTATTTTTACTCCTCATTATGATTCGTATAAGCTTTGTTTTTAGTCTCTATTTATTTTATATATTACTAATTATGTCTCTTTAATATCATGATTCAATACTTTAAATGTCTTAGTAATACTATTGGGATTTACCTATTAAATAGACTTTAAATGTTATGTCTCTCTTACAAGTCAGTTAACCACCTACAAGAAATATTATTGCAATTGGACTCAAGGAGATCAGACTTGAACAATAACATTATACAACCTTACAAGCAATTAGTCCATTATGAATTTCCAATGATAATCCAAGCTCGATCATCAATCAAGTGATGACAGAACATAAGCCCCTAGCTTCGAGCCAAATAGGTGAAGAGGTTTATCTAACTTTAATCGAGTTACTCTTATGGCGATTTTAACCAAATCGCTCTAACTGAGTCACTCTAACTATGTCGCTTCGTGTCGCTCTATTGACTACGACCAAATTTGGCGTTGTTGCTAGGGAATTCAATCTGAATTTGGTTCTTAGCGTTCCTATTTATTTGTAATTTTTTGTTTTTTTTTTTTGCATAAGTCTCTTCTTTTTCTAAATACCTAAACTTCATTTTCATGCTAATTGCATTTTACTACACATTTTTTATTCCACTTGTGTAGTTTTTCAATTTTTATTTATTACGTTATTCCATACATACATACATACATATATATATATGTGTGTGTGTGTGCATCCATCTAGTGCATGACTAGGTCAAACCCAAAAGATTATATTCATTTGACCTGGAAATTGAATGTACATATCATAGGCTTGTTAGTCAATAAAAAATCTAACATAATTCTCTTGACATACCATTAACTGATATACCATCTAATACTGCATCTATTAGAACATTTGAACATCTGAACATTCTATATCTTTTGATTTTATGATTCTAACATTATGGCTGAGAGAACCCTACGAGAACTTGTTGCATCAGATCTTGCCATTCAAACCTTCTGTATTCAATATCTTGTGTTGGATGTGCAATGGGAGCTCAAATCTAGTTTATTTCATCTCTTGCCAAAGTTTCATGCTCCTGTAGGTAAGGACCCACATAAACATCTAAAAGAACTCAACATAGTGTGTACTACCATGAGACCAACTGGAGTTCCTAAGGAACACATCAAGTTCGAAGATACAACAAATGATTGGCAATATTCTTTGCCACTAGAATTAATAACCAATTGAGAGAATATGAAAATAATGTTTTTAGAGAAATTCTTCCCTGCATATAGAGTGACCACAATTTGATAGCTGGGACGAGAGAGTTTGTATGAATAATGGGAGTGGTTTAAAAAGACTCTGTACGAGTTGTCGATATCATCAGATCCATTAGCAACAACTCATCTAGTATTTCTATAAGGGTCTGATGTCCGTATATAGGGAAATGATAGATGCAGTACAAGACCTTTGCTTCAACAAGACAATTGATTGAGAACATGACTTCTAGTAATCAACAATTTAATACCAGAAGCAACTCAGTCACCTTTCCTAGAGGAGACCATGAAATTAGTACCTCTCATGTGGCTGATCATACCAAATTAGAGAGAAAACTAGATGATTTACTAGCATCAATTAAGCAGTTGACCATGACTTAGAATGTTGCTAAACTATATGGAATCTTTACTTCTGTTGATCATCCCACTTATGCTTGCCCTACACTGCATGAAGCTAGAGGAGAAATCATTGAATCTCCTCAAGCATATGTTGCTAACATTTATAGTGGAGGTAGAAAATCTAATCAACACCAATATAACCATGATTTGTCTTCCAACAGATGCAATCCAGTTGAAGGAATTATCTGAATATGATTTTGGGTGATTCACATCAACAACAATATGCCTTTGTACCCTTCCAGTCTCAGAATGTTGGCATGAACAAACCGTCTCATCAGTAATCACAACAATAGTACTTCCCACACCTATTTTTGAACCTACAAAGAGTATACCTTCTTTAGAGGAGATGATGAAACAAATGGTTGAGTATAATATGAAATTTAAGTAGTGAACATAGGCATCCATGCAAAACATGCAAAATCAGATTGTTCAATTGGCCAATAATATAATTCAAATGCAATTTAAGGATTTTGATAAGCTTCCCTCTTAGATGGTCATCAATTCACAAAATGTCAGTGCCATTACTTTAAGATTATGTAAAGATATACAAGCACCTGAGCTTGAAATAGAGTCTACCAGAGTAGAAGGTCAACTTGGACTGTCTAATGCTACAAATACCTCTATTTCTGAAAATTTTGCACTAGACAGGACTGATTGTCTAAATAGACACACGAAGCCATCTACCTCTAAACCTACGAACAATTCTGGTTTTGTTGTAGATACTCTTCCTAAATCGTCTAATGGGTTTACTATTCAAAGAAAAGGCTTTAGTCCTAAGAGACTGCCTATCCGTCTTCCTTTCCACAAAGAGTTGTATAGAAAAGTAGAAAACTAGAAGAGATTGACAAGAAAATTTTGTAGAATTTTAGAAAAGTGGAGGTCAACATTCCTCTACTAGACGTCATTAAACAAATCCCTAAATATGCCAATTTTTAAAGATCTATACACACATAAGATGCGTCTGAAAATGCTCCCATTAAGAAACTTGTGGTTGCAATTCTTGAAAAATTTAAAGACCTAGGAACATTTACCACATAATAGGTAATCACCTATTTGATAATTCTATGCTTGACCTACGGGTATCTATACATGTTATGCCTTTATTTGTGTTTTTACCTCTTTGTCTCTTGATCCTCTTAAACCCACTAAAGTAGTCATTTAGTTGGCTAACTGAAGCACAATCCAACCTACAAGACTTGTGGAAGATGTACTTATACAGGTGAATGAACTTGTTTTTCCTGTAAATTTCTACATTTGGATTTGGTTGGAGGAGATTCAAATAGTGATGTAACTACCATTATCTTGGGCAAACCTTTCCTCAAGACAATCTGAATCAAGATTGACGTTCATGCATACACATTGACTATAGAGTTTGGAGACAGTCTAGTCCAGTTCAACGTATTCGACTCTATGAAATATCATATTGAGTATCACTCCATGTATCATCTTGACATTATAGTTGACTATAGTGTTTTGGATTTTCTATAGGACTATAATTGTTTTGATTTAACTAAGTAAACAAACACTAAGATAGATGATTTTATATCGTTTGATGGTATAAACTGCATTAACCTTTTTGTGATGTAGGTTCTAATTCTTCAATAGATGTTGTTGAGACATACTCAACAACATTAGACGAGTATAATGTGGACACTCTACAGGTTGTTAAATCCTCCTTTAGCACTAGATTGTTACCATCTAGCATCAAACTACCACCACTTGAACTGAAGTCACTCCCTGATCATTTGAATTATGCTTATTTGGACTAAGGGAAGAAGCTTCTAGTGATTAGTTCCAATGCTTTATCTGATCAACAAAAGTAAAAATTTTTGCAAGTGACTGGAGGGTGCAAGAAGGCTATCGGTTGGACACTTGTTGATATACCAGGTATCAACCCTTCTATTTGTATGCACATAATACTGATAGATGAAGAGGTGAAACTTATGAGACAATTTCAGCACATGTTCAATCCTCTGATTCTGGACGTGAAAAAAAGAAGTCACCATGTTACTACAAGTTGGTATTGTATATCCTATATCTGACAACACTTACATAAGTGTAGTTTAGGTTGTTCCTAAGAAATTTGGAATAATAGTGGCAAAAACAAGCATGATGAACTTATATTTATTGAAGTGCAAAATAGTTGAAGAATCTGCATTATCTATAGATGCTTGAATCAAGCCACCAAAAAGAACTACTTCCACCTTCCTTTTATTGATCAAATATTTGAACATCTGACAGGTAAAACTCACTATTGTTTTTTAGATGATTTTCTACTTACTCCCAAATCTATTTTATCTTATTACAAAAATCATTGATCTTTCATTTTATGACAATTCATGATTAAACTCAATGCAAACATTGTTTCCATATTTGCAGCAAACATGCATTTAAATACTCAATCATTGCAATATGAATTAAAAGAATGCTAGCAATACAACTTAAAACACTCTTTTAAAATATAAGTGTCACTTTTTATTTATTTCTACTCATGATTTTGTATTTCAAATAATTTTAACTAGTAATAAAAATTATGTTTTTAGTACCCTTTATGAATTAGATGAGATTTTTTTGGTCGACAAAAGGTCAATAGTTCATATAATTTACTTGTAGCAACTAAGTAAAAAAAATCCATCTCTTGCATCCATCAACATCTTTTTTTTTTTTTTTTTAATTTCCTTATTATCCTGGTGGAATTTCTGGCTAAGATTTTTACTAAAAACAGAGTTTATTTGCATTTTAGTCTCGACAAGAGTTTAAAGTCCTATAATAGTTATTATTTCCATTATGACGACCATAATCTTGTATTAATGGCCTTCAATAATAAACTGGAACCAGGAACAGGAAGGTATCAGTCAATTTGTTTTACAACAACGTGAAGGTGTATGTCAATAATCACAAGCTCTTCTGCCATGCTCTCTGAATCAAGAAATAGCAAGCCAACTACCATTTCCTTTTAATCTACTCGACTGCTGAATGTTGCTCCTCTATGCTTCAACGAGTCCTGACAGATGAACAATGTTTAAACACCTAAAGCAAGCAGACAAAAAATAACATAACTTATGCATTGTAATTTGGCATTTACTACATATTGCTAATATTTTGGTAGTGTGTTGTCTTAAAGCAGCAAGTCAGCATGATGAAAGGTTATACCTGTATATACGTGCTAAAGTAACAATTTACAATAGTAAAGAAAGCTTTGAAGAATTCTTCCCTTCAGTCCTTGAGTCACAGCCAATACCAGAGATTGGATAGAAGTAAAAACCTGTATTAGTTTCTCAGGTCAGGTGGTACAAGGGCTTCAACACCAAGCACACTGGAATATCCTTTTGAATTGTTGTTCCTGCTCATGTAGTTCTCAACAAAATGATATCCTCTGAACCTATCGCAGTACCTCTCACGTCGTTGCAAGTAGGATGTGATAATATATCATTTTGTAGTATCCTTAAAATCCAACTTTTTTATACAGCAGAAGTGTAGCAACACTACATTTAGCCCCATGCATCAGTTGATCATGAAGTGCGTACCAGTGTATTTCACTCCCTCGCCTTTTGCCAAAAATGAAAGAATCAATTTCTTTCCACAGTGAACAGTCTTTGCTATCATACACAAGGCATGACGAGAAACTAAGTGGCGACAAGACTCCATCCTGGTACTTTCTTGAGTTTCTCTTCTTTCATTGTCTTCCTCAGTCTCAAAACCTCCTGCCATTGCCCAGACTCTGCGTACATATTAGACAAAGCAACATGAACACCATGGTTTTGTGGTTCCAGAGCAAGAATTTCCTTCACCACTCTTACAGCAACCTCAGTATTCCCACTACTCTTGCTAGCTGCCAACAAGGCTCCCAAAATAACCACATCAGCCTTCCACGGCATTCCATTCACCAGCTCCTCTGCCTCCAGCAACCTTCCCCCTCTCCCTAGAAGATCAACCAAGCATCCATAATGTTCAATCCTCGGCTCAATTCCATACACCAACTTCATCGAACGAAAAATTTCACGACCAACATCAATCAAGCCAGCATGACAACAAGCCGACAAAACTCCAACAAAGGTGACACCATTAGGACAAACAACCTGCTCCCTCTTCATCTTCTCAAACAAATCAAGAGCATCTTCCACATGTCCATGAGCACCCAACCCACAGATCATAGCATTCCATGTAGCAACATTCCTCTCTGGCATTTCATCAAACAACCTCCTAGCCTTTGCTATCTCCCCATTCTTGGCATACATGTAAACCAACGCCGTCCCAAGAATCACCCCATCTCCAAGTCCAACCCCTTTCGCTTTCACAAAGCCATGAATCCTTTCCCCAAACTCAAGATAACCCGACCGGGCGCACGCAGACAATACCGAAGCCAGGGTGGCACCACCGGGCTCAAAGCCCGCCCCAACCATCTCACTAAAAAGCTTCAAAGCCTCGTTGGACCGCAAATTCTGAGCGTACCCACAAATCATAGTGGTCCAAAGACTCAAACTTCTCTCGGGCACTTCATCAAAAAAGTGGCGGGCATCGATCCAATTGCCCGAAACCGAGTAACACCGGACCAAAGCGTTAGCCACGTGCAAATCGGAAGCCAACCCGAACTTGATGACGTGGACGTGGAGCTGTTTGCAGGCTGGGAGGTTGCGCAATTGGGAGCATGCTTTGAGGAGGAAGGGGAAGGTGTGTTTGCCGGGGAGGACTCGGTTGCGGCGCATGGCGAGGTAGATAGAGAGCGCGTGGAGTGCGTGGGGCTGGGCGCGGATGAGGGTGTTCCACATGAAGGAGTTGGGGTGGGGTGTGGAATGGAAGATTCTTGAAGCGTGGGAGAGGTCAGCGAAGGGAGAGAGGGCGCAGGAGGAGAACAAGCGGCTGACGGCGAAGGGATCGGCGGTGACGACGGCGGAAACGATCATCTGGCAGTGAAGCTGCTTGAGCTGGTCCATGGTGGTGCATTTGTCGGCGAGGAGTGCGAGAGTGGAGAGGCTTCTAAGCAGTGATGATGGATAACGGGGTTGCAGTTTTGGCGCTAACATTTGAAGACCACACTATAGTAATGCTTGCTCCACCTTCCATTTAACAACTCTCTATATTAATAAAATATTAAATTAAGTTATTTAATAAAAATATAAATTAAAATATTAAATAAAATAAAAGTAGTTGTAGGCGGTAGTATAAACTTTGAAGGTGTGGACATATCATATCTCCGTTGCTAAATGTTTTACCGAAATATGTAATAAAATGATTTCTAAGTAGGATAGACGTAAATTTTGATGGTGAATAATAGATCACTACCATTATATTTATTATTATATTTGAAAATTATATTCTGTACACAAACAATAGATATATAATTACTCAACATCCATGTCTTTGTTATTGTACTTGAAATTTGTACTATGTGTTACATCTTTAACAATCAATCATATTATACAATATTAAAGTATAGACAAGTATTTATTTGATTAGTCATATAAGTCTATATTTTTTAAGTTATCAAACATAATTATAGTTTTAATGGTAATAAAAATATCATATTTCGATGTGTTAGTTATTTTTTGAGTATAAAGTATATAAATTTATAAAATTGAATGATCAAAAGTGGATGTTGTCTAAAGATAGATTAGACAAGTAAAGTGTTAAAATATGATTTAATATACTTTGAAATTTTGATTAAGTGTTGTTAAACAATAAAACATAAATCATGAAAACATTTCTTCTTTCATATGCAAGTTTCTTAAATGATAGTTTATGTAAGACACAGTGTGCTATGTCTAACAAATGATACAAAATATAGAATCTTTTTGCTTCGTCTGATAAGTGAAAGATTCGTAAGATGATATGCAAGCACACTATATTTTTAAGTTAATGTTGTGTCTAATGAAAATCTTTATGAACTTATTTTATGTTGCAAATAATGTTCTCATCTTGACATTTACCAAGAAGGTCTCACAAAGTACAAGTCAATATCAAAAATATCTTGAAGGATATGCTAAAGTTGATTCACGCTAATGCACATCTGATGCAACCCATGCCAACTCTAGAAAGGTTATTTGTCTTGTATGGTCCTATGTTTTACTCTAGTTTAGTTGAAAGCTCTTGATTGAGACGGACCTGGTAAGTCATGCTAGCTATCAAGATTTTGTTTAAATAAGAGATAAGCATTTAATGTTGCATGGAACACATTTAATGCGTCTCTATGTTTACATGTGAATAGACAAAGCCTTGAAGAAGGAAATTTCAGGTGACTCTTTTCTCAACTTCGCATTTGAAGAAATCTTCAAAGTTGAAGACGTGAAGAACAAGTGAACAAAAACTGTAAAAAGATGTCAATTTTGTTGCTAATAGATTTTAGTACCCAGAACTTCACAACAACATTGTTCATGTTCGAATAGCAAACTAGTAAAGTATTTTAAAACTTGTATCTGTCGAAAGATGTGTTTTCTCTACCTGGAGAAAAACTTGTATCTGTCGAAAGATGTGTTTTCTCTACCTGGTGAGCAAAACTTTGTAATATTTTAGATCACTTGCTTTATTCACCAAACCTTTATCTGGGAGTGATTGCTTTCCAAACAATACTTGTGTGTTATCTATGAGTGGTTGCATTCCAAAGAATACTCAATTTTAGCCAAGAGTGATTTTGTTCCAAAGAATACTCTGGTTGTTAGCTAGGAATGTTGAGTTTCAAACAATACTTTGAGTTGTTTAGCCAAGAGTGACTAAGATCCAAACAATACTTAGGTTTTTAGCCAAGAGTTGATGAATTTTCAAAAAACTACGAAAGGGGGTTGAATTGTGTTTTAAGACTTATTTCTTTTTGCAATGTATCATCTGATAACATGCTGTTAGACGATGCTTTAGGCTTGAAAGACGATTTTCCAAGCAAAATCTTTGGCAAAGTTTGGTTCGTAAATCTCTCATTCTTTCATTAGTAAAATATAATTATATGCAAAGAAACAAAAATAAGGGAAAACATGATTTACTCTATGATTTTTATATAGGTTCGTTTGATAGCACAAACATTGTCTAATTCTCAATCAACTACTTGAGTTTCACTGTGTAGACCACTACTACACATTACAAATTGATTATTATTTGGAAGTAGCCACTCCTGGCTAATAAACCAAGTATTGTTTGAACATTCAAGCACTATTGACTAAAACATGAGTACCTTTTTTACCACAACCACTTTTAGCTAAACAACCTGAGTATTTTTTGGAACTTAGTCACTCCTAGCTAACCCAATGAGTATTGTTTGGGACGCAACCACTTTTGGCTAATACTGTTTATTGTTTGGACAACAACCACTCCTAGCTAAAATACTAAGTATTTGGAACATAACCACTTTTGGCTAAATAAACTAGGTTTGTATAAAGATTGATCAAACAGATCACAGGGGTTTCCTCACTAGAGAGTATTAACATCTTAGGACGTATACAAACATATAACTTCCCTTCTAGTTAGATATATGAACACAATAATGTTATCGACAAACATTTTAAGGATAAAAAGATTTAATCATGCTTGGAAACTCATTCCGAAAAGCTTAATTTCATGTTGTATAGGACCTTTTCATGTTACTCATATTATCCTTATGGTGTTGTTGAATTACAGATTCAATCCTATGCCAAGACATTTAAAGTTAATGGTCAATGTCTAAAACATTTTCATGAGAATCCCACTTTGGCAGATGAGATGGTTGAAGAAATTGACCTGCAAATTCTTACATACCCTGAAACTTGATGAGAGAGTCTCTCTTATTCCCTTTTACATTTCATTATTTCTCTTGTTCTTTGAATTGTTTGCTTTCACATTAAGGACAATGTATGCTTTAGTTATGGTGGAGGAGAATTATAGTTTTAGGAATTGTTTTACTTTCTTATTTCAATTTTTTTACACTGCATAAAAAAAACTGACATATTTTCGCTAGATTTCCATGAGTATCTGGTGGTTGGCAACTTCATAATTCTGAAAAAAAAAATTTATTTTTTTGATTTGTGTTGTTTGAATTATTTGTAAATTGTTGAATAAGTTGGTTTTAGAAATTGTTGGGTGAATCTTTTGTGTAAAATTGTCCTTGGTGAGATTTTGAGCCTTATTCATAAATTGTCTCATGGACCATCTAATGCTTTTTTTAGTGTGTTTTCACTCACGTTTGCTTATACTCTAGAACCTAGAATGACTCTTTGTTTTGTGACTTTGTTTTACATGCTTATGAGTGAGTCATTCTTTTTTAATTTAAGCCACTAGCCATATTAGTCTATCTTCATGATAAAATCACTTGTTAACCCCTTTAAGCCTTTGACATTTTCTTATTTTTAACACTCATTAAAAGTCTTAAAACAGAAAAACCATGATTGTGCCTACTTTTGTGGATAAATGAACTTTGGAATCGTTTTGTAATAGGTTCTTGAATAAGTATGAGAGTGATTCATTTTCCTTAGCTTACCACCTGACATGAATGACTCATTGCTGGACAAAGATACAAAAAAAGAAATAAAACAATAAAAAGAAAAGAAAATAAGAATAGAAGTGTAGACTGTATAATGAACATGTTAGATTATTTATTGCAAGAAACAAGCATAATTGAATTATAATTTTGAGGATATATGCAACTTACATTTGTTTTTGAATTTATTCCTTATTGCTCATTTTTTTATTATGTTCTATCATTTTACTTACCTTTACCTTGGCCTCATTACACCTCTTATGAAGTCATCTTGATCTTTGTGTTCATGTTATTTAATTGCTAAAAATATTAGAGTCTTACTAAACCTATGGTAGTGTTTGCTTACATAAGTGCTTTGAGTGAAAATGCAAACCTTAAACACTTGAGAGTTGGAGAGTGTCTAGTGAAAATTCTATTATTCTTGATTCACCCTTGATTTTGAGTTACCTTCTTGTTTACTGAAATATAGAGTTTTCCATTCACATTTTCTTGATTTTTTGAAGGTTGTATTTTGCTGACTCCTATACATTTTTCAAGTGTACTATTAATTTTCTATGTATTTGTTTTTTCTTTTATGTTTGTCATGAGTGTTTTGCCCAAGTATGCAGAAGGATAAGTATGGAGGTAGTCGATAAGCATAATTTTACTCACATTTAGAACCTTTAATCAAACTTTCGTGGATTATAATTTTAAATAAATTCATTATTTTTGTTGGAAACTGTTTTGGCTGAAATACAAGAGGGGGGTGAATTGGATTTCAAAACTTTTTGAAACAATTTGATATTTTTCAGTAAAATGCAATTCTGTTTCACAGACTGGATCTTTATTTGAATTTACTGAATCAGAACAGTTGCATGAAACAGTAAGCAGAATCAAGAGTCAATTCAGAACCCAGTTTAGTAATAATACAATTCAATACTCCAAACAAATATATCAGTATTTTATTTCTTTATACAGAATTGATTATAGTAAAAGCAGAAGCAGTTCAGTTAAGCACACTGAATTAGTAAGAATTAAGAAACCCAGTAAACTGGTCAACTGCTATTCAGAACCAGTTTCAGTAATTCAAAGTCTTTCTTTTAAAGAATACTTCTTGAACAAGAACCAAATATTAAACTGAGATTAAATTCAGAATAGACAGATTCCAAACAGTCAAGACAGTAAGTATTAAGATCACTGAATAGACTGAGTAAACACAGTCCAGTTACAGTTTTAGTTGATGAATGCAAATCTTG
>Ga0209489_106489_pt1 | contig 18752 bp, 9 predicted proteins | sample SiratrowhiteBW_FD_187527 | JGI IMG/M metagenome (GOLD analysis project Ga0209489, IMG submission 187527) | Root nodule microbial communities of legume samples collected from California, USA - Siratro white BW (SPAdes) (version 2) | ecosystem: Host-associated > Plants > Roots > Nodule | place: USA...
TATATATATAATAATAATAATAATAATAATAATAATAATAATAATAATAATAATAATAATAATAAGTTTCTCTAATATTAAGAGTAACTTTTAACTGATTGAAAGTATAACTTTTTAATTGATGATAATACGTAAATTTTTTTTTTTTTTACAAAATCGGGAGTTTGTTTACGAAATATTTAAATATACATTAATTACTTATAATTTTTTAAATCATATCATATATACCATACAAAGTATCACTAATTCTATTAATAAAAATTACGTGAAATTACTACAACCACTTAAGATTTTACTTCATAAATTCGAATCACCGTCTTCCCTCGAATTAACTAACTGATAATCTTTTATTAATTTGATTAAAATAGATAAAAATGTTTACATTTATCATGAATGTTAAGATTGCTATCTTTTACAATCCTTTATTTCCAAATATATTTATACTTTAACAGCGTAAATAGAAAATCTGTTCATTGAAAAAATAAAATTAAAGCATTGCATAGCAAGAAAATCAACTATTTTTTTTATATGAATATTGTATGTTCCTTATCAGCAAATGAAAAAAATTATTGATAAAAAATAGAATACTTGGACTAATCCAATCATTTTACCTATAAAATACAACCATCAAAGGAGAATTAGTTCTCTGTTCCCACTTTCCTTGAACCTTCTCAAAGTCCCAGCTCTCCTCAGCCTTCTCTACAAGTTTTCTTAGTCTTAGTATAAAACCCTATGTAGATGTTATTAGGCACTATAAAGTCGTAGTCCACTTTCTAAAAAATGAATATTGTATCAATGAATTTTTTCTTAATCTTATCCGCATTAATTTATTAAAAATGTTAATTATTTTCGGAAAGAAAACCAAATTGAATCATTATTCAATAGGTCAGATCATCTAGACGGAGCAGTTTAAATTATCTTAATGTCAAATCATATCATTAACGTTGGAAGTCCACTTATCTACAGAAAATTTGAATGAGGTTGCGGTTTACTGAACAACTCCACCAAGTTAATTAATGTAATACGGAAATTAAGTTGAAATAAAATGAAAATAAAACAAAATGAGATAAAACTTATTAGACAAAGTTTCTAATCATATGTATGCATATATGTAAGTATAAAAAAAATTATTATCGAAATTTTAAATTAGATAAAAAAGGAAACAATGGGATATAAAAATATAGTAAATATATATAAACTCTAGTATAAAAGATTTGTTATGTTATTATATTATTCAATTACAAGCAGGAAAACACTAACACTAGTTTCTTCTGGCTTTACTGTTTCTTTCCCTCTCACTTTGTTGCTCTAACTTTTACTTCTTCCCCATTTTTTCCATATATCTTCATTGACTGCTTTTGTTCTTTTCCGAATTAATTATCTTGAAATAAGAAATTAAAACGGCCAAATAGTTTACCTTCTACATTAAAAATTCTCATATTACTTTGTCTCTTTGTTAAGAAGAAAAAAAAGTTCTGTATTATCCGTCATTTTGTATTGATGATTTAATTAATAATCCCTTCTACTAGGAGTTACTTTTGATTTCAATAGTCCCTTGAACTTGATAAAAGATAGATATTGATGATTTAATTAATAATCAGGTTTAGTGTTGTTTTTCTAATTGGTGTACTAAACATGTAACGTGTCTTTACTTATCAGGTTTGACTAGTCTTGTAAATTTGTTATGTTTGTATTAGAATACCCTTTGTATTGTTTCTTAATAAAATTATTCTTATAAAATAAAGTCTGAAACCACAAAATTGGGTTGAACATATTTTGGATACAATTATAATTTTTTATAAGCAATATTTGTTTATCAGTAATAAAAAATCTATTAATTTGAAGCATAAAGGTGCTTCAATCCTAATAAAAAAACTAATTATAAAATTCTCTGATAATAAAACCTTCAGGACAAAAAGCAGTGTATTCCCCACACATTCTATAAGCAATATTTTTTATTATTAACATACAAAGTTCCAGGACTACTCTTCCGACTACAAGTTTCATATAACTAATAGTATTCAGTGAATTTTAGTTCTCTATATGAAATTTCATATAACCTCTTAAATTTTATAGTATTTTAGTTTCTCTTAATATTTCCATTCAAAAAATTTCACATGTAGAGTAAGAAACACTATCTTTTCTCCACCATTCAAAACTGTTATAAGATTTTATTCCAATTACTCTTAAACCATGTTTTATTTTCAACCTAAGACGCCGCCTCTTGCTCGTACGAGAAAAAGACTTCCGAATGTTCGATGTTAACGTGACGAACTATGCACAAACACATGGCAAAATTTGCGCATTGGATCCTGTCCCCACATATTTGTATTTGTTTTTCCTAGGTATAGTACTTCATTACAAAACATAAGCCAAGTCGAAGAAGAATCGAACTTCTACACTTCCTCGTGAAAACTAAGAATAAAGTCAATACAGTTTTAGCATATAGCTACGCGATATATACATTCATAACCCACCTCACCAAAAAAGGTGCAAAAAAAGTACTTAAAAATTATAGACCAAAGGGAAGGTAACATATGGAGGAGGCACATAAGGGTGAGTCAGACAAAGAAAAAGGAGGGGAAGAAGTGAAGTACCGTGGTGTGAGAAAGAGGCCATGGGGTAAGTACGGAGCAGAGATTAGAGATCCAAGAAAACCTGCGGGAAGACAGTGGTTAGGAACATTTGACACAGCAGAAGAAGCAGCTAGAGCTTATGATCATGCAGCACTTAAATTGAGGGGTGCCCTTGCAATCCTTAATTTTCCTGATGCATCACCAAATTCTTCAACTACAGCCATTGGAATTTCTTTTTCTTCACAACAGAAGGAAGTTATTGAGTTCGAGTATTTGGATGATAGGGTGTTGGAAGAGCTTCTTGAATCAGAAGTGAAGAGAAGGAACCAAGATTAATAACAGAACGATTCCCTTCTCTGATCTCATTTTTTTCTCTCTCCTTGTATTAATATCTGAATTTGTGTTTTAGGGTTGTTTACCAAAAATCTTCATGCCCCCACCCGCCATTTTTAGGGTCTTTTGCATTGATTGACTTGAACTTTGTATGGTTTTAAAATCTCTTGCAAAAAACCTTGTATTGGGGATGGAAACCGATATTTTCTAATATCGTGGTTTTTCTTCTTTTTCATCTCAACCACTATATAGTTTTATTCTGAAAGTGGTTGTAATTCAGATGTAGGGTATATATGAAAACTATGTTCCTATTCTCAAATTTATTTATGTTAACTTCAGTTGGTGCTTGGATAGGACTAAGTTCTACAAATACTGAATATTTGTTTTGAATACTAATTGCTGCTTGGTGGTGAAGCATGAGGGTCAACTATCTCCTTCGAAAACTTCCTTAACAGCGTTGCCATGAATTTTTTTTTTCTATCAATTCTTTTAGCAACCTTCTAATTCTATCAAACGGAGTTAAGTTAATTTTTTTGATAATGTGCATAGCATTAAATTGGTTATTCTGAGACGATTTAATTATTCTTTTACCTGACACTGAACTTATTTTCTCTTGAGCTAGCTTCAAATTGGAGATTTTGGCAGGTGATGAAACGAAAAGAATTTAACCTGATCAAAGCAGTTGGCAATCTTGAGGTTGGCTTCTTTACGCTGCTTTTACTATTTTTCTTAGTTACTAGCCTCTATAAACTAGTAGACATTATATTAGAAATTTCTCCTATTGGATACTAATCAGTTAATTTTTTGGGTGTACAAGGTCATATTAAAAGTTGGAACCTATAAGCCATGTTTATTATCCACTTCTTCACCATTGACCACATCTTTGTGGATTATGTGACAGGTGGTTAGGAATATTTTCTGTTAGGCATCATTCTATTATAAACCACCCTCAAAGCTTTTTTCTATCAGGATTTAGTCAGAAGATAAATGTAGTTTGGAAGGGTATGTAGGTGGTTATAGTGTGAGAAATTTTAGATACATACGAATAAAATAATGTTTAACAATGGGATAGTGGACGATATGAAAATCTTTACATTAGCACAACTTAAGACTTGGTCTTCGAATAAGTTTAGATGGTAGAGTGCAAACTATTCTGTATTGAACTGATTTCTTTGTCTTATAATATATCTGCAAAATACTTTTTAATCCTTATATTGGCTGTGTGAGTTTGGTAGGTTGGGTTATCTACTCGTTGAATGAGTGTATATATAATAATAAGATCTAGGGGAGTTGGCATAGGGGTGTGTGTTTTGCAGGTCTGCTCGGTTGAAGCAGGGGTATATATATGGCAGTAGAAATGCATGTGAAAGTTAATTGAAGCACAATATGGTGGACATTTATTTCGGTTACTTAGTTGGTGGCCTATCAATACAATTAGAAGTTGTTAACGACTATGCTTTCTTACTCCTAGTTTGATAATGTGTTTTTTGAATTAAGTAATTTGTTCTTTTATGTTTAGTTTGATTACCTCAATTTCTTCCTGTTGTATTACCCCATGTATACTATGTAGGTCAATTGTGGAGCTTGTTCTCTTGGTGGCATGGGTGATAGAGGGAAGTTTGCTATTTGGTTTTGTAATAAGGTTGGAGCACCCGTTAAGTGTTCCCATTTATTTCATTCCACGCTGTTGTAAAAAAAAAAAAAATCTTTGTGGATTTTGCAATTGGTTATTCATTTTTATAAAAAGATGAATTAAATGCATAATGTTAGACTTTTTTTTTGGCAACTTGACTATATAATTCATTTTAGAAAAATACGTGAAAAATCACCATGTGTATATGCTTTTATTAGGTTAATTCTAATGAGAAAGTGTTTTTCTCTTTTTGTACCCAACCTTGATAGAGGACTCAGATGTATATATAGTAAGAAAGAGATTCAGATATATATAAAATAAAATAAAGGAAGATTTGTTTCTATTGGTAATTTTTTTTTATACATATGAAATATTTGAGATATTCGAATTTATATATATATATATATAAGAGAAAGAAAACTACTCTAACTCAGACCTACATTTCTTTTTATCATATCAGTAATAACAGATTATATAAATTATATACAAAGAAAATAAAACAACCCCTGACCTACATAATTGTCCATACCTTGGCCTTGTCTAGTTCTTCACTTAAGTTTACATACATTACTAAATGCAATTGTCCCAGGCCAAGAGTTACAATAGGAAGATAGCAGCAAAAAAATAGGCACCCAATACAAATCAAACACAGATGCTTACACAAACAGAAGACTCTGGTGCATGACTTTCTCTCTCTCATATTACAGACAGAAGGCCGAACTTATTAGTCAAGCTCTCAATCAAGAAGACCCACTTTTATAACTGAAGATGCTCTCCAGAAAGCCGAGCTCTATGCCTAATATCCAAGGATGAGTTCGATAGTCGAATCCCCGAAGCCGAGCTTCTTTGATGATCTCAGGAATTCGATCTCCAAATGATCGAGTTCCATTTTCAAACTCCACATTGTTGGAATACTGAGCTCTATGGCCGAGCTCCAAGACTAATTTCCAAAAAGCCGACATCTTGTGATCGGTACCTTATCAAAAGCTTTTGTGTTTTGTGTGTTTATCATTGTATACGTGTATCTGCAACGTATTACTAATAATATTCATAATATTAATGATAATATTGATATTATTAATATTATTATTATTATTACTGTTAATAATATTATTAATATTATAATTATTAGTAATAATATTATTAGTAATAATAATAATAATAAAAATTATAATCATAATAATAATCATATTAAAAAAAATAATTTTAATATGATAATAAGATTTATCTGGTAGTGGTTAGAGATTTTATATATACTAGACCTGAGTTTGATTTCTTTCTATTAATAATAATAATAATAATAATAATAATAATAATAATAATAATAATAATAATAATAATAATAAATAAGATTCATGATACTTGTTTACGATTTTGGATGAATATAAATACAACTTTTATAGTGCTCATCTATCTTATTTATTTATAGATAAATTGAAACTTCAGAAAATCAAAGTTATTGTTGCATGAGTAGTTAAATAATGTGAAAGTTATAACACACAAAAGATTTTATTGTTAATTGTTAAAGAAAAGATTTCTCAATATAATAGGTAGATATTTTGTGACGTTTTATTTTTGTGACAGTTATAGAACTGACATAGGTTTAGACGATAAAAAAAATTTAAATTTTAATCAGTCAAAGACCATAAAATAAGTCTAATTTATTATATTGATTGTATTAAAGTGTCATAGAATGTACAAAATCAATATAAAAGTTGATTTTACATTTTTTATAACAGTTCTAATAACAATCAGCACAAAATGTTTGACTTATTACGACAGTCTAGTGATAATAATTACATGAAATAAGTTTATGTAAAAACTTAATTTATGAAACTTAATTTAATAATAATTGACATAAAAAATGTGATTTACTATGATAATTATAAATGTTATTTTAAAATTTATTTAATTTAGTTAAATAAAATATATTTTTAATATTAATTTAAATTGTGTTAATTTGATTGACATTAATGATAATAACTTCAAAAAAAGTTTATTTTAAAAACTTTCATCTTCAATAAAATAAATATAAATGAAAAATAAAAAAAAAATTGTAAGGAATGAAGGAGAAGAGTATTGATGAAGGAGATGAATATGAATGAAGTAGATAAGTGTAAATTAAGGATATGAGGAGATGTGTGTGGATGAATGAAATATGTGTGGATTAAGAAGATGTACATAAATAAAGGAGATGAGGATGGATGAAGGACATGAGTGTGGATGATGAAGATGAATGTAAATGAAGGAGATGAGTATAAGGAAATTTATGAGTGTGAATGAAGAAAACGTATAAGGATTATAAATGTGAATGAAGGAGATGATGTGAATGAAGGAGATGAGTACGAGAAGATTTATGAATGTGAATAAAAAAGATGAGTGCGAAGACATTTATATAAAAAGTGAGAGAGAAAAAATGTTAGCAAGGAGATTCGTCATCTTTAAATATGAAGTTGTTACAAAGGTACACAGATTCATAACACATCACTTAACCAACTCTAATTTAAATAAATATAAATACTAAAATTAAATAAACTTAGTGTCAGCTGACACTTACCTTATTTATTTTAATTAGCGTAAACTTAATCGATGTTATTGTTGGACACCAATATAAATATTTTTACTTATTACAAAAATTACAAATAGTTAATATTGTCATAAAGTTGATTAAGTCGACTCTGACAACGTCCAATGTTAAACACGAAGTTTATTTATCTTGACTTAGCTGATAGTAACATAAATATTTATTTTATTGAAAAAAAGTCACATTGGTTGTTACGTCTAACATTAAACTAACTTTATTAACTAATGTTAATTTGATAGTAGCACAAATATTTATTTAATAAAAAAGTTAAAAAATAATTTTATTTTTTAATAATTTAAAAATAATTAGTCTTTTGTATCACTTTTAGAATGGGCTAAACCAACTCTATTACCATCGCAATTTGATCATTATTAATATGTTTTTTTTAACAGCAAATAATAAATAAAATAACAGGAAACACTTAAGGAGTGTTTCAACCCTTGTACAACACATTCTGTCCAAGATTAAGTGCTCCAACTATCAAACCAAAAACTAAAAAAAAAGAGACTCTACTCAACAGAAATCACCATTAATATGTGAAAACTAATTTAGTATTTTATTGTAGTGTATGAATTAGTTGTTGTTTATCTGTCTTTAAAATAAGCTCGAGTATCTTCCGTATTCAATATAATTGTTTAAATGTAAAAGCTTCTAATTTTTTTAGAATTTAATATTGCAATTAACAATACAATGAAATGATAGAATTTCACCTCCTTTGGCAGTCTTGTAGTTACCTAAGACTAACTAACAATTTAGTATAGCAAGGATTAGAAATTAGTTTGGTTAGGTAGTTCAAATATTTAAATGATGCATGCATTCAATACTTGTGTAGAATGTATGGGCATGTATGAAAGCCAAGCATCCGAGGGCTAATTTCTCATTCATAAAGTGGTGTCTCTTCCCAAAAGTATGCACAAAAACATTATCAGTAATATGAAATATTCAGGGGGCCAGAAGACAACTGGCTGGGGAGAAAAGTAGAACAACGTATAAACTTGGTGATGTAATGAGACTAAGGTGAGAATGAGTTACTAAAGTGGAACAGAGTTAATCAGAGGTGAAAACCCAATGCCTAATAATATGATCTAACCGCATCCTCAATATCTACGCACAGGGTAGGGTAGGGTAGGGTAGTGGTTTTGTCTAGTAATTGGTTCTGAATAGTATTTCTGGGTATGTGTGGGATTATTGTTTTATGTTATCACACGTCAAAGGAAGCATGAGTCACGACTTACACCAAGTCGGAACTAAAGGGAGGCATAAAGGACAACCTCGTTGAACATAGAATCAGGAGGGAGTAAAGGTTAAAGTGGTGGGGAACTCAACAAGGCGCCAACACGTCTCTCCATTAATGAAAAGCAAGAAGGGGCCAACTAAGAAGACCCAGAAAACCAATTCTCTGTTAGCATATCTTTGGTACCTTAATTAGTGCTGCAACATGGAACTATTGCAACATTTGTAAAGAATGCTTCTATTCAAGACAAAAGACACAAAATTATATGGTATAAAAGGATTGGAGCACTTAACTGTTTCGATTTTGGTATATATATATTACAATTGCTAATAAAAAACATGTAATTTATATTTTAAAATATTACTAGTTCTTTTTGTTGGAAAATAATCAAATTGAATCGATGTAAAATTGAGGTCAAATTATCAACACCAGATCCATTTGAATAATATTAATGTCAAATCACATATTAACACCACAAGTCTAATATGATGTACCACATGCTTATTAAAAAATTGGTCTACAGTAATTTTGAATTAGTTTGGTTGCGGTATTCTGAACTGCAGTCAATTAGTTATCTAATAATTAATATGCGGACAACAAAATCAAATGAATTGTATTAAATAAAAAAAATTATATTCTTTTATTAGATATATTTTTCATGGTACAAATAAAAGGAAAATACTAATTCTATTTATATCTTTTAGAAAAAATAAATATGTATGACTTACGTAAGGCAATATACTATTTTCCACATTTATTCAATACTATATTGGATGTCAGATTCTTATTAAAGATTTGTTGCTTTTAACTTTATTCTGGTTATTCAAATTCGTTCGTGGTGTAACATAAAAAATGTTATCTTGTCATTGCAATTCAAACCTTTTAGGATCTGTCAATCTCATAGGGCTCTATCATTCTACTACAATTAAAATAATTCATAATACTTCCAAGCAATAAAATATATGATCACTGTATTTGTTTCGACCCAGTCGCCACCTCACCTGTGCACCTAATGGAACAAGACCCTTGACTGTAGGTTGTAAAAGTGACGAACTTTCGACATCATCTGACCAAATTTGTTCATCGGAACCTGTCCAAATATACTCATTCTAGTACCAGTTCTTTCCAAAATATGATTAAACCAAGTCAAAGAAGAGTCCGACTTTTACACTTCCACAAGAAGGCTACGAATCAAGTCAATAAGAAGATACATAAACTAAGAGTTAGAGCCCTACTCAATTGCATCATATAGAGGCTGCTTATATATATATATATATATATATATATATATATATATATATATATATATATATATATATATACATGCATATGAAGAGTTGAAAGAAAGAATTAAAATAGTTGAAAGAAAGACCAAATTTGTTTAAGCATAGAAGGGGTAACATATGGAGAAAGAGAGATCAGGAGAGGAAGAAGTGAAGTACCGTGGCGTGAGAAAGAGACCATGGGGGAAGTTTGGAGCTGAGATTAGAGATCCAACAAAACCTACGGGAAGACAATGGTTGGGGACATTTGACACTGCAGAAGAAGCAGCTAGAGCTTATGATCGTGCAGCAATTGGTTTGAGGGGTGCTCTCGCGATCCTTAATTTTCCCGATGAGTATTATTCTCATCTTCCTTTTGTATTGTCAAATTCTTCTACCAAGGACGGTGCTAGGAAGGAAGTTATTGAGTTCGAGTATTTGGATAACAAGGTGTTGGAGGATCTTCTTGAGATGGAAGAGAAGAGAAGGAATAATCAAGATTAGGAACTGGACTGCATTTTGTTTAGTTCCTCTTTTTCTTTCTCTCCTTGTATTGATATCTGAACTAAACCTGTGTTATAGGGTTCGGATTGATTTTCAAAAATCTTGATTCAATTGAAGAGTGTATGCTTAAATTTTTTTGCAGTTAATGCAACAAAATCTTGAAATATAATAGCGCTTCAATGTGTATATGGAAAAGTTGTTGATCCAATGTGGTTAATGAAGTAGGATTTGGATGGTAAATACCAGAAATCTCATAGTTCAAGAGTTATGTGGTAAGCATGCAACTCTATTTCAGTAAGCATTTGCTCTACTTAGTGTTTCTCAGTTCTCTAAGTTTTTTTTATTTTAACTTCAGTTTCGTGATTAGTTTGGGATCAGTTCTGTAGTTACTATAATATTTCTTGATTATTGCTCTGCTAGGTGGTGAAACATTGTATGTTCTTACACGTTATTGGTCTTCTGAATTATACTGAGGTTCAATATCATCCTCTTTGAAAGTTTCATCAAGGCCATTGCCATGAATTCTGTGAATCAATTCTCTTGGTAATCCTTATTACATATTGTTTTGATTTCAGTAATTAAAATTGAGGATTTATTTATGCTTTCTCAGTCTCAGACACTGGAATTATTTTCTTGTACATTTATCTTCAAACTGGAGATTTTTGGCAGAGGATGTTGCGATGCTGTAATTAACCTGAGAAAAAGGTTGGCAATCTTAATACGTTGCGTTTGCTCTTTTCTTTGTTATCTATTCACCTTTGTAATCTAACCGATATTATGTCATAATTATGTTACAATTTATTTAATTTTCTTTGTGTTCAATCAAACATAGAACCAAGTATTTGCATCTTATCAAGAACATGTTTTCCGTATGAATAAGTTATTATATATGCATCATGTTGTGTCGGTAGTTCCTTATTTGTTGTTTAATTTTCTTTTGGTGGCAGTTATTGAGACACTTCAGTTGTAGTTGGTTAGCTACTGGTTGAATACATGGAATTTTAGTCTTCAGGCATTTTTTAAATAAAAAGTGAAATTATTTGTGTGATTGCGTTATTTGTTTTGGGGATAGGTGATGTTCGTGAAAAGTCATTTATTTTAATTTTGATTATCAATATTCGATAGTATACGGAGATAAAAGTCAATATCTAATAGAGTCATTCTTTTCAAAAGTGGATGAAACCTATTTTTTTATGAAAATTTAATTGATTAAAAATATAGATTTTTATTGTTCAAAATGTTTTTTTTACATGTAATATATAGACCTATTTTTATAATATAAATAATACTTTTTTAATATTTATATTTTATATTAAATTTTGTTAAATAAAAAAGTTAAGTTTGTAAGATGATTATGCTTATTAGAAACTAGGATTTTAAATAAGTAAGTCCTTATGTTACCTTATATATGCATAATTATATAATATTTATTACAAAGATATATAAAAAATATTAATTATTAACAGATCTATTTTGGTCAACAGTACTATAAGCCCACTTGTCTTTTACGTGTCTTACGATAAAATAAATTTTTAAACAGTTGGTAAGTCAGACTAAACATTATTACTTTTATAAAAGTAAGATCAAACCCTAAACAAATCTACAACATGTCAATAAAAATTTAGATTTTGGTTTTTTAAACGAAAATCATATCTAGGTGACTTATCTTCGATTAGCATGTCAACACATCTTTTGATTTGATGTAACTAGGATAAAGTTTTCCTTGTCTGTTCCTTAATTAGTTAACTATTAATGTAATATGCATAATTAAGTTCAAGTTGCAATAATTTACATTTGCTTTTCGAGATATTTTTGGTCTTTCTTCACGTAACCGGCTTATATATTAGGTAAAGTTAAGGATGAATTAAACTTTTCTACATCTGAAGATGATTAAATATACTTTTTTTTGGTCGAGTTAGTGAAAAAGATATCATTAATATTGTTGAAAAGTGGTTTTGTATACTGAAGAGACGTGCCTTTTTGATTTTTGAGTGTGGTAATTAAACTCTGCAATGTTAACGTGCTTTTGAAACGTTTTCACAAAGACTTATAATTAAGAGTGATTCTTCCTTCACCTCCTTAACGATTTCATGCAACTTCATAATTTTTCAAAATTTTCATTTTAGACATAATGAAAAGATCAAAATGTCTTTGTCTACAATATATAGTGTAAAAATTTTGAAACACATTGCGGGTTATACAACCCGTAATTCAAAAAATTTTCAAAAATAAATTGCGGGTTGTACAACCCGCAATGTATTTTAAAATTTTTTACATTACGGATTGTAGAACTCTCAATGCGTTTTTTAAAATTTTTACATTGCGGGTTGTACAACCCGCAATACATTTAAAAAAAAATTTGTAACTCGCAATGTATTTATAAATTGTTTTGTTTTGCAAGTTGTACAACATCAAGGCCACAAATTTTTGGGTTGTAGAACCCATAATGTAAAAATTTGAAAAAACGCATTTGTGTTTCAAAATTTTTACACTATGGGGTTGTAGACGAAGGACATTTTGATCTTTTCATTATATCCAAAGTAGAAATTTTGAAAAACTATGGAGGTGCAGGAAGAATCACTCTATAATTAAGGGCATCAAAGCCCTTTTCTCACTTGGGCTTGGAGCATAACACGAATCAACCAAAAACAAGGAATCACTAGTATTCATCCAATAAATTTGTGCTTGTGGTAATGTGAAATTCATCCAATAGATTTGAATAGTTAATCCAAATCAGAAAGCACAATCACTATAACAAAAATTAAAATTACTAATTAGACAAATTTATCTAAAACATTTAAAATTTATTGTATTTAGGGACAAATTTTCGACAAAAATAAAATTTGTTGATAAATTAGTTGTATGTAAATACAAATTTTTTGAGTCCGTTAATAATTATAAACAGATTTATCCGTCACTTTTTCTTGTAGTGAATATGATCTATATTAAAATTAATTTTTTGATATAATTTTTTTTTATAGAAGGCATTGTTCAAATCTTGAACAAATTTCCAAAACCTTACTAAAGCAATTCATGTTGTGATTTCTAGTTGCATTAATGTTTCACGAAAAATTTCATGAAATGTTATGGAAACACCTTTATTATTGCATAAATATAGGATACGATAACTAAATAACTAAATGATAAATGACTAACCAAAGAGCTAGGAAGAACGGATAATTTGGAACAATTTTCATTCAACGATTGAACAAAAAATTATAAACACTTAAGGAGATTAGAAAAAAAGTGCTACAATCACGAATGTTAATTCGACGAGGAAGATTCCAACTTTAAAATAGAAATTAAAAATATAAGAATCACAAGTTCTACTTAAAAAATTAGATAGAATTTTCTCGACAAACAGTAAGCTTCAATTTTTTAAAACTTTACGAAAATACTATGGACGAAGATTAATATACTTATCTACTAATTTTTTCCATTCAATAAGTCATCTAATTAATAAAAAATAATATCCACAAAAAGTCTTTAATTATAAAAATGTAACAAATAAATATAAAATTCTTATTCTAATATTACTTATTATTTTTTATCTTTAATCTATGCAGTCATCATCATGTAAGTCAAATGATAATATTTATAATAAGTTGTAAATGGTGGAACTTTTTACTGTTTAATAAAAATTAAGGGTAATTTAAGTTTGGAGTGAATGAGTACAAATCAACTTCTTTTTATTCACCATTCTTCTTTACATGAGTTAACTATACTCTTGGTCATCATCTAATTATTTGTGAACATTATTATGAAGTTAATTTCAAAACTATGAGATGAGGCCATCTTGCAAAACATTTTCGGAAGTTTTATAAAATTTATTCAAAACCTTGTTTCTTAAGTTAAAATTTTCTTTCATACATTTGGAGTCGAAAATATGAAATGGTTTTGCTAAGCTTCCCAGGCAAGGGGCTGCGAACCTCGAACCTCCCTGGGAGGTTGTATCGTAATCTGAATCAACCTTTTCATGCATGACTTTTTACCTTATCTTCAGATTCTCTACCCGAATGTACACACTCGATGTGGAACATTCAAAATCAATAACTTCAAATAAAGGTAAATAAGAGAAATGAAATTTTAACAATAATAACATTTGCCCCATTGATTCATTTACCGAGAAGGAAAAATTAAAGGCGTTTTATTCTAAACAAAAGAGTATTACTTTAGAATGAAAAGAATCTTACTAATAAAGGACTATTCACTAAACACCCAATTGATCTAGTATGTTCTTAGCATGATTGTTCGTTGTTCTTAGCAAACTTGAATTAGGTCATAGTTAATTAATTTAATAACCAATTCAAGACGCGCATTAAGCTTGTCCACCCCACATAAACCTAATTGAAAAAGTGGACTGAACATTCGATGTTAAAGCTTTACAACATTACCCTGTTCAAATAGTCGTTTTTTCAGTCAACTTGTAAAAATATTTTCATTTCAGAAGTAATAATACGCTGATAACTGTGTAATTTTATACAATCATCTCAGAATTATTTTTTATTAAGTGACTTAATTTATATTTTATTTTATTTTATTATTAAAACAAGTTGCAATTTAGTTATTTACTAAAGAAAAATGTGTTTCAACGTATCATGGTGCATATTGCTTTTCTTCCCTTGACTATAAGTCGATGAATCGAATTTTTACACTTCAGCGCGAAAGATGTGACAGAATACTATTCACGACGCTGGCTATATATGCATACGTGCATGTATATAGCATAGGCATATATAACTGACCCTACATATACAAAAGTTGTAAGAGAACAAGGTTTTGATAAGCAAACAGATTGTGCCGGATAAGTTCAACGTTGGAGTTTCTGTTAACAGAGAAATTCATAGCCAATATCCAATTGTGTCTCGATTAAGATTGTTTCTGTTACCTGGGAAAAACCGAAGAACAAGAGGTAGCAAAATGGACGAGTCAGGTAAAGTGGAGAAGGGAGGGGAGGAAGGAAGGTACCGTGGTGTGAGAAGGAGGCCATGGGGTAAGTTTGGAGCTGAGATCAGAGACCCAACAAAACCTACGGGAAGACAATGGTTGGGGACATTTGACACAGCAGAAGCAGCAGCAAGAGCTTATGATCGAGCAGCCATAGCATTAAGGGGTGCTCTTGCAATCCTTAATTTCCCTGATGAGTACCATTCTCATCTCCCTTTCTTGTCATCATCTTCTTCTTCTTCTTCTAATACTAGTGTCGTTGGAAGTTCTTCTACTGCACAAGGGGAAGTTATTGAGTTTGAGTATTTGGATGACAAGGTATTGGAAGACCTTCTTGAGTCAGAGGAGAAGAGAGCGAAGAAAGAGTAGCAAGACGTGAACTATCTGTGTTCGTGTTTCTCCTACAACTTTTTCCGGCTGCATGAATTTCAAGACTCGTGTTTAATGTTCAGTATTTCAGAGTTCATATATCATCTCTGAAAATGTTATTTTTTGTGCGTTTTTATGTGCCTTGGTTTGCGTCTCCCACATATTCAGGTTTCGATTGTGATTGCCAAAAGTTAAATTTCAAATTTATAAGTTCATAGTTATTTTTAACTTCGAACAGTTTGCTTTTAAAATGTATTATGTGTCTGATGGTGTTGTCTTATTACTACTTCAAGTCATTTTTACGTTGGTTTTAATAAATTTTATTATCATTTTAAAGATATTTACTTATTAATTTTGTAATTTCTTATATATGTAAACCGAAAATATATAACTGTTTCTGGTCTTCTTTTTTTGTCTTTTAAATGTTTCTCCAACAAAAACTCAATTTTCCCTCTTCTTCTTTCTTTATGTTCTCTGCTCTTATCTTGCTTGTATCTATGATATCCATCACTTGGAAATGACCTGGGATATTTGCATCATACGCAGATATATCATCGAGGATAGTATCACTAAAGCACGTCTCGGCTATACCTTGTACTTCACTAAGGTCTGCAAATGAACGTATCTGTCGAGGATTTGTATTTGATTGTAGGTCATGATTTCAAGGATTCGAGGTAGGTTTATAATCTTTACCACTTAAGATCTTTTGTTTTTGTATTAATCACGAAGGTATCTTCTACTCTATTTTATCTTTCAGGAAATCTTACGTATCTGTTTCCTCCCGGGTTTCAGTCGAAATGAGAGTTATTTGTAGAAGGTTCTTCAATGTTCAAGTAAATATTCGGTATTTAGAATATCTAAATGGTGATAAAATATTTAGAATACTTTTAGAAAAGTCCAATCATTTGAATGAAGTTGGCTCAGGGTTATATTGGTTACATTAATCGCAATGAGCATTGGATCTTCAAAGGTGGATAAATAGGGGAAACAAGATGTTGAGTTCCTTAGAGAAGAACTCATATGCAAATGTATAATCCTCACCATTTGGTTGATGCTTCATATAAACTTGGTCAGAAGAATTACATTATTTTGCTGAAATATACTCATCCATGGAGTCTGGACAGATATTAAAAGAGGTCATGAATTCCTCAACCTTTTCCCTTGAAGTAAACTCAGATAGGGAGGCGGCTACTTCACTGAGCACCCAACTCAGGATCGGAGATCAGAGAAAACTTATCTTTTCTTTTCCTTTTCAATGTCTCTGGTACCTCCTGGGAGAAGTTGTATGCTTTCTCACTAGAGCAACAATGATGCTCTTCTCCAGTGCTCTACTTCATTAAAGCGCCAAAAGTTGCAACTTTGAAGAGTTACTCCCAAGGCTACCTGATAGAGCTAGCATAAACTGATGAAATAACATAATGCTAAAATATAAAAACTCATCATTTGCTTTAAAACTCCTCATTAATGCTTATTGAGATCTACACTGTTATGTTAAAAATAATAATTATACCAAGCTCCCTTATAAGTTTGAAAAAATCACTTACGATCTAAAGCAAGTGCATTTGAAATCGTTTGAAAATAAGTGATTGTTTACATCAAAATCATAACAATATGGATGCTTGAAAATAGGGCAACCATTATGAGCTGAAATTATTTGAAAATAAACAATCATCATGTCAGTTTATAACACAATGTGAAAAATAAATGGTCATTACATCAAATTAATATAATGAAAGATATTTAAAAATAAATGACCATCTCATAATAAATAAAATATTATTGGATAAGAAATGATCTAATGAACACTTATAGAACATTAAAACTCTATCATCTATCAATTCCATCCACTTCCATTTTATGTATGGATTCCAAGTTTGGAAAGTTTAAGTATCTCTAAGTAGTAATGTCAGATTCAATTATATGTTACAATTTAATCTTAATTATCAAATATGTTATCTAATAATGATAAATCCTATTTAAGAGTAAGGAATGATTTATTCTCACACGAAGTATCATTTAATCTAATCTCAGTACTACAAAAAATCGTAAACTAGGTAAGAGAAAATTACAAACCGAAGAAATTCTTTTTGTAAAATTTATATTGTATACAGGATTTTACATACAGATTCGCATTCATACGTACACATCCATATGTTAATTAAGCATTACATATCTATATATTTTTTCAAGTGGATTTTCTTCCAAAATATTACATACGAATTTAATCTATATATAAAATAAATATTTACATTATTATTATTATCATTAATATTATTAATATTAGTATTAATATTAATAATAATATATTTATTATTATTATTATTACAAATATTATTATCAATATTGTTATAAATTTTTATAGTAATATTATTAACGTTATTATTAATGATAATAATATTATTATTGATATTATGTTTATTAATGTAAATATTACTATTATTATTAGTGTAAATATTATTATTATTATTCTTAATGTTAACTATGTTGCCAATAATACTAATAACATTAATAATAATAATAGTTAAAATAATATATATAATAATTATAAAAAGAATAAAAACTTTGTCCTCTGTGCCAGCTAGACTTAACTTAGCTCGAAGGGGAGTTAGTTGGCAAATCCGCTTTGTCCTTGGTGCCAGGATGATGTTGAATCCAATGATCACTTGTTTAATACTTGTATTGTGGTACAACAAGTGTGAAACCTGTGTGACAGGTGGATTGGGAAGGTGGGTGTCAGACACCAGGCCACTCTTGTCAATTTTCAGAGTTTTTGTTTATTGGGCGAAAAGCAGAGTGCTAATAGAGCATGGAAAAGGTTGTGGGTAGCTATTGTTTGGGAAGTATGGAGTTACAAAAATAAGGTGGTTTTCAAGGGTGGGGTTGTGGATGCTGTTGAAATCTTTAGTCTAGCTCAACTTAAGGGTTGGTTATGGGCTAAGAACAAGATGAAGAGAACCACATTTTCTTATTCAGACTGGATTCTCTCTCCGGTGCAGTGCCTCTAATCATTAGCTTAGCAACTCTTGAGGTATGGTTGGGTGGTTCCCTCCCTGTTTGTCCGTGGTTTGTCTGTGTCTGTTTTATTGTGTAGTCTTCTTCCTGGTTACTGGTTATACTTTGTTTTAGGTGCCTTAGTTTCTGTTTTAGGTGCCTTAGTTTTTGGATTTTGATCTGTTTAGTATAAGGTCCTTCTGTATAGATTTTTGTTTTGGTAGGTGTGACATTTAGTCTTGACTAGAGTGTGTTGTGCAAGGGGTTAAGTGTTCCTTTTATTTTATTAATTCTTTGCTGTTCAAAAAAAAAAAAAACC
>Ga0209489_106492_pt1 | contig 18741 bp, 10 predicted proteins | sample SiratrowhiteBW_FD_187527 | JGI IMG/M metagenome (GOLD analysis project Ga0209489, IMG submission 187527) | Root nodule microbial communities of legume samples collected from California, USA - Siratro white BW (SPAdes) (version 2) | ecosystem: Host-associated > Plants > Roots > Nodule | place...
ATATATATATATATATATATATATATATATATATATATATATATATATATATATTTTATATTCAATAATTTTGACGTTATAAATTTATTTTCTGTCGAGTTTTGATATAGCAATAAACTTTATGAATCCAACATCATTTCAAATACAATTGTAGAATGAACACTGTTCCAATTCTACTTGATTTTGATGATTTCCAAACCAAACATATGCATTAACCACAAAAGAAGAACATTAGAACTGAAATTAAACAAAAATTAAGCGATATTCTCTATTGGTTTTGGAGTAATTCATTAAGAATTGAATTAAAATATATTAATAGTATAATGATATTCTCTATTGGTTTTGGAGTAATTCATTAAGAATTGAATTAAAATATATTAATAGTATAATGATCTTCCATTAAGAGATTGAGATGTCATTAAATCTCTTATTTCTCCTATTTCTTCTATCTCTTTGTCTAAAGAAAGCGTAAGCTTAATATGAGGTGTTGCATAGATGATATAAGTGAATCTATTCCCTGCCAGAGAATCTGTGATAACAAGAATCTGTGATGATAATAAAAATCTGTGATAATAATAAGAATGTTTTTGATAAAGATATTTTGGAAATTAGCCATAAAAGAAGAGAAGGAGCCCCCAATTCCCCGTGGCCAAGAGAAATGGGTAACAAACATAAGGACGATAAAGGATAGACTTAAACAATACCCACTTTCCATTTTTCACTATTAAGGAGACGTTTGAGTGACCGATTTCTATTTCTATTATTAGAAATACGAAAGTCATTTTTTTTTATAATTTTCAGAATATTATAAAAAGTATTTTCAGATTTTTATTCTCACATCTTCTTAATTGTATATCAGTAGAACCACATGCATTTACACGTATGTGTTTTCACTTTTTTTCTTATGATAACAAAAATTGAAAAACTTATTAATATAATTATTAAAGTAAAAAATATTATTAAATTATAAAAAATAGTAATTATAAGAATAAATATTTTTTACAATTTTATTTTAACTAACTTTTTTGTTATGTAAGTGTTTTTTTTTTTTTTTTTGGATAGTTAATTGAGTTGAAGAGAATCCTTGCCTAAAGGGAAAGATGATAAAAGGAATCGTTAGAAGAGAGAATCACCTTATTAATCTTATAGAATCCATCAGGAAAATGTGTAAGTTATATTCCATTGGGACTAAGACAAGTTATTTTCTAATTTCATTATAACTTCAATATTTTTACTTTATTTTAATTACTTTAAAATTTAGAAAATATTCTCAAGAATATGAAAGTTTTAATTAAATATATTTTAAAACATGCTTAGAATAAATTTTCCATCATATTATTCCTTCAAATTATAATTAGGGAAATATAAATTTATAATTTGAAACAAGTAACCCCTAAATTTCTCAATATTTTCTGTTATTCATTGAACGTTATATTAATTAATAAATAATGAATATCTATCAAATTGTACTGTGATTATTTTTGAAGTTTAATATAAATTTAATATTGTGCAAATAAAAAGATAGAAGTATTTGCGCTTTGAGAAAAAAAATATGAAGCAAATTTTGAGAAGAAATAAACTTTAATATATGAAGAATGAACATCTATAAGTACATTTTTTAATTCCTTTAAAAAGGTATATTATTCATTACCTTAAGACCACTTAACAGTTACTATTTATTGCTATTTTCATTTATTTAAAATATGAATATACATAAACAATGATTTTTTATAATTATATTTAAATGAAATTCACACAAGCAATTATTAAATTCGATATTTTACTGAAAAATTGAAATAGTTTCCTCTAAAAGTAAATAAAATAATGATCAAGTTTAATTTTTGAAAAAAATGCATTTTTTTTTTATATTTCTCTTTGAAGTAAAAAAAAATAAAAATTGTGATTGTGCTTTCAAAATGACAAACTAATACAAATGAAGGTTCAAGTTTTATCTGGGAATACATTTTCAAACTCTACCTTTTAGTAGTATATTACACTATTGTAAACATTTGATTGCATTATTAATATGTGGAAGATTAAGTAGCATTAAACTTGATCCTCGGTGCCAGTAACAATCCAAATTCTCAAATAATTATTAGTTATAGATAGTATTTCATATTAATAATATGGTTTAAAAAAAACGTTGGATTGCATTTTTCTTCTTCGGCATTAACGTCTCTATGTACGTGAGTCCATGTGATACGAGAACCAGAAATGGCTAAAGGTGAATAGATTGAACCATATGGTGTTTGTGTCCTGTGTTTATAAACCGTAAAGCCCGTGAAGACTCAGTTTCAAACAATACATTCTTGAAACCCTGACAGAGTCACTATCAACAACAACATCTTCATTTGGAAGCAAGAAGACAACCTAGTCTAACAGGACCAAGATGAAGAACTGTGCTGAGATACAATAACCCACTAGAGTTCAACATGAAAGCTTTCACACGTTTTGAAATCTCAGCTGCATTCTTAAATAGTGTCATGAACAATTTACTGAAAATTGTGCCATAAGAAATTTATCCGTGGTAGACAATTTGTCCTATTTAGCAGAACACATTTTAAAAAAAAAAATCGTTCAAAGGAGACTAGGAGAGTATGCCTTCTGATACAATTCACAGTAGTGATTCCCTGCAAGTTTTTTGTGGATGAATGAAAATGAAATAAAGGCATCTAACCATGGTATATTCTGGATGAAAGCATCCCAGTGAGAAGTGACTAGTGGCAAACATAGGAACATATGAAGACCCACAAAATTGAAAGAAGTCCGTGTAAAAAGAAAGAAACGGCATAAAACTACCAAATTCACATGTACATGGATCCAGTTGAGTGTAATTTGTTGAAGGCACCTAAATTTGGATAGCAGTAGCAAACATTATAAATTTCACTTGCAGGAACAAGTAAAGCAAGAAAAAAGAATTTATACAGTAAGTCCTCTTGTATACTGACATCCTGGGTTAAGTGATATATGGGGAGAAAACCCAAAAACCAAAATTCGGTCTACATCACTTCGGGGTTGACAATGCAAGGTCTTTGTATTCCGATGATATTGCACTTGAGAACACTAGAACAGCATGTTTCCACCAAGTATTTTAGTTAAGTGTTTCCGAGCACTGCACAAAAGTAATCCATTTGATAATTGAATGAAGTTGAACAATCTTAGGGATATAAATATATACAAAAGTATGTATCTTTGAGAAAAACACAGCAGAAAGCTTGAGACTAACTATTAGCAGTGCTTAAAACATCCCTCATATACAGCAGCTTGACATATGTTCATTAAAACATACCTATCAAGATTGAAAGATCTGCAATATGAAACAGGCACAGTGACAGTACTGATGCATTGGAAGACATCTATTCCACATAAATGACACCTTCAGGATCTTCCCCATCCCAATCATCGTCATCCTCATTTGTTGACGAGTCCCGCTGCCCCTTGTTTTGACTCCCTGAACTCTTATCATTCTTTATTTTGTCTAATATTGCAATCACCTGTAAATTAAAGTGTTGTGGATGCACCAGATTAGTTAAAGCTCACAACACAATTTGCTGAGATTTGGAAAAAGAGTGACATGCATATCAAAGCACTAACTACGAAAGGATGCCTCATTGAAGATATTTAAATTCTTCCCATAATTATGAGACCCACAATTCCACCATGAGAAACAAAAATGTAGATTTAGGGACAAAGGAACACCCCCATCCCTCAATGTACTACCAGTTTATGCACACTTCAGAATGCTGTATAAACCAGGTAAAGAAAAGTAGAATGAAAACTATCAGATACAGCTTCAAGTGGCAACCATAAGGTCTTGGTTTTGGATTATTCACCGACCAATAAACAACCTTAAAGGAAAACTAAAAGATGTTGCAATTGTACAGACACAAACAGAGAAGTAAGCAAGCATACCCTGCTTCCTTTCTCAAAAGAATCATCCTCTATAAAGCGGATCTCGGGAGTTAAGCGCAACTTCATACGCTTCCCCAATTCACTGCGAACATATTTAGCCTTTGACTTCAAGCCAGCAATGGCTACTTCTCTCCCTCTTTCATCCCCAAAAACAGAGACAAACACCTTAACCACCTACACATGATGTTTGAAGAGTAGGGAAAGCATTTAATAGAGGTTAAGGAATTGAAGACAGAGGGAGAGAGAAAGGAAAGATGCCTGAAGGTCACCGGAGACTTGGACATCGGTGATGGTGGTGAGAGAAGAGAGGTAACGGTCGGCGCCTAAGGAAGTTTCTGGAAGAATAGCATACTGCAAGACTTTGTCGGTGAGGAGCATATCAGAGAGCTCTCTCCTTATTTGCTTGGCCACCATTTGGACTCTTCTGGGATTGGCCATGCACCTTATTCTGGAAGCAACCACCGCCTTCCCTCTCACAATTGGCAGTGGGGTCATCCTCACCGTCACTGTGGCTGCGCCGGGGAAGTGATGGCGCCAAGGATAAGGATTCGGACAGGAACATGATGCAACCACTGCGGGGTGAAGCATTGCTATCAGCACTCTACACTTTGAAGATCAGATAGAGGTAGCAACCAAAGCAAGACACCACTTCTTTTTCAAGCTCTCCACCCGGCCCAACATAAAGCCCATCATAAAGCCTTACCCAGTTCATTTAGATTGCACAGTCTAAACTACAAATAATCACAAATTTTAAAAAATATTTTGGTATTTTAGGAAATATGGGGATGATGAAACTATGGAAGTGCAGGAAGAAGCGGCCCATAAAAAACTTGCTTATGGCCCAAGTTGTAGCCAAGGCCCTGACCTTGTTGTTGTTGTTGACTGATCCAGTTAGGATGGACCAAAAAGCAGAAACTTAACGTCAAAGTTGCTATTCAAATGAATAATTTTGCATTTCTATTTCGAGTTATAATATATAGACAACTATATTATTTTATACAATCATCCTACAACTATTTTATTAATTTTTTATTAAATAATTTAATTTATGTTTTACTTTAATATTTGTTGTTAGAAACTGTTAAGTGATCATTTATCAAAAAAGTGATTGCAAATTTTATTTTTTTTCTTTTTCTCTAGTCCGTCAATTTTCAAAACAGATTTTTAATCCAAAATATGCAGACACTCAAACACTTTACTGATTTTTTATTGAACCGGCTAATCTGATCTGATTCTTATAACATTTATTAGCGACGCTGAACAATATAAATAATAACGTATTTAATTTTCTATATAGGAATTTAATAGATGTCAAGAATATTACAATAGATTTACAATAGCACACTTACTCAATTCAATTTAAACCTGTTTTTCTTTCCCATGTTTTTACAAATCTCTTCCACTATGATTGATAAATAATCCTTAATTTAATCTGACTATTGTCATGACAGAATCTTTTCTGTTGCCTCTCAGTTAAACAATCTCTTCAACTAGGACAATATTTATTTCACATGTTTTGTTTTTATTTCTACCATTCAAAAATTCGTATAGACCAGTATTTTAATCTATGTATTATAAAAAAAAAACAATAATAATTTTCAAGAAGTTAGTTAAAACTACTGATAATTCGTTAGTTACAGTTACGTTATCAAAGGAAAGTCAAACTGCTAGAAATATTTTTTTTGCAGTGACTATTTTCACAAAGTATATCTTATTGAAATCATACAGACTTATTATGAATAACAAGATTATCATTTTGAATATTTAATATAGTTGTACATTTAATAGTGTTAGGTGATCCACGTGTAGGACGATGCAAAAGTTATAAGTAAAAAATAAATCGAACAAGTAAATTGATAATGTTAGAAAATATGTATAGAAATGAAATGGGCCAGGTCACGTGGGCGCATTTGATATGTTCCATTACTCTCCTTCTCTGTGGGCCCCATCTCACGTGCTCCTCTCTTCCCTTCCTTCCAATTCCAACACTGGGCTCCTCCCCACCATAACTTTTTTTCTAACTGTCTCAGACCTTAACCTTATCATCAAAATATCCATCTTTCATATTCGTACATACACTTTCACATTTTATTCAACATTTTTTCGCAATCTTCAATTACAATGTTTCAAATTCAACTTGTTTTCATCACTTTCTTTTTTCTTTTTCTCCTCTAGATCATTTCATAATGGTACGACGAGAATCACCATCTTCGAACGCCTAATTATTGAGTATCATTATTATCGTTACTTTCTTTTTGCGATGCACGTTCAACTATTATTTGATTCCTCTAACATTATTGACTTCTAAGGTAATTAATCATGTGGTTAATTACCTCAATTTCAGTGTGAAAAAAGGGAGAAGGTGTAACTTGTAGTAGTTAATGGAGAAAAGAATAATGAAGAGATTGAAAGAAGGTATGGTATAGGATGCGATGGTGCAAATTGAGGGAACCACTTGCGATGTGTACCTATGAGGAATGTGTTTGGAGGGCATAACATGGTTTTCAGTCAAATCTTGACACTTGAGCTAAGACAAAAACATGATATATGGATATATATCAACCCTTTTCCATTTATGGGCACGCCAGGAGAGAATTCCACTTAATAATTTTATCACTATTTGATAAAAAATGTTAATTTTTGAAGTACGAAGATTGGGATATAAAGCATGAAAGCAACACAAGAGACTTTTCTTTTGGAGAAGAACAGCACAATAGACATAGAATGATACATAGCATTAAGAGTCTGATTTTGGACGTAAAGGGTGGTGCAGTTTGGATGGTAATTAACATATATAATAGACCAAGAAGGGCTCTTTCCAGGAAATAGGCGAGAACATGGGTGGGGCACTTTGGGACAAAATTGCAATACACAAATTCCCAACTGATGTAGATGTAGATGCAGATCACAAATATTCTTCCAAGTAGATCCAATAAAGCTACTCAAATACCAAATTATTTACAATCTGTAAAAACTAGAGAGAGATATGGTAACACTTTCTTTTTGAATCATTCTGTTTTATTGGGTCAAAAATATTGGAAAAAGGGTTTCAGAAAAATATTATGAACTCATCAGAAAATTCTTTTAAAAGTTGTCATGTTTGGAAACTCCCAATTGAACATACAATGATGACTGATTTTTTTTTATTTTTTTTTACTAAAGGAAAAATAAATTGGGTGTTGGAGAGAAGATATTGTTTTGGAGGAAGGGAGTTTGGTGAGGCAGTTAAAGAAGAGTGGTGAATGGCAGAATCTGTTTGTGGCTGAGACGAAAAGGAACAAAGAGAAGCATTAATTAATAATGAAGATAGGACCATTAAGCAGAGGCAGCTTTTGTTTCTGAACTGGTCCTTCTCTGCAAAAAGAAAGGCAGTTCCTTTCAAACTTTGTTTTCATGCAACTGCCTCTCTCCCTTTAATTAGTGCCAATCATGATTTGTAGAGTCTGCTGCCACTGCCCTCATTGTTTCGAACCTCTTTATCTCAAAAACCACCAAATATTCTCAACATAGAACTTAACTTTTTTTACTACATTTGTTACTTTCAAACCTAGCAAGTTACCAACACCCATTTCCTTAATGTTGTATGATTAAATATACTTTATGAAACTGTTCAATTCGAGTAGAAACATATATTAGAATCTTAAATATTTAATTGTGTTCAATTCAAAGAAAAAATATTGTGTAGTAGTTATACTTGATATGTAATTAAAACAAGAGAAATGTTAATGAATTTTATGTAAGAATAGTTCTCTTTATTTTGTGTCTATTTGATGGGTCAACTTACTTATTAGTGAGTTTTTAAAAAAATAAGTTTTAAACTAAGTATAAGTTGGTGGGTTAAACAGAACACCTCATTTTATTTAAAAAGATTATAGTTTTCTAATTTTTAAAATATACCTTATCTTAGTATGAAGACTAGAAACAAATTCTAACTTATTAGAATAATTATGAAAAAAAAAATCATCATATATGCAATGGTTTATAATAAATATATAATATATAATATATAATAATAATAGTAATAATACAAGTAAACAATAATTTTAAATATCATATTAAAATGGATAATAAACATAAATATTAAATGATAATTTTAAATAAAATCAAAATAAAATATAAATAATATTAAAAGTAAGTTCAATATATCTATCTTAAAATTTTAATTTTAAATAAGTAAATACAATCCACTATCATTTTAAACTCAAACTATAAGATGTATAACCAATTACAGGCTAGTATATGACCCACTGACCGAAGACATCAGTGATTATACATTAACTGAAGACATAAGTAATTATAAAGGTTAATGGGTCATATAGTAATATAACTCAATCTTAAAAAATAGTTTATATATTATAATTTAACTTTGTTTCTAATAAATATGAGATTTTCAATAAAAAAAGGGTCAGAATATGTTAACCATGTATATTTTCTAGATAAATTGAATTTTTAATGGACTAAATTTAATTTCAACTTTTATCAAAATTTATGATTTTTTTAAAACCCAATCCATCTTAAACCTATAAAAAATTAGATTCACTGGCATACTTTAACAGTTTGATATGGGAGATAACAATAAATACAAACTCAAGATTTTGTGTTAAAGAATTGTAGATACACACATGTGCATGGAGATGACAACACTATTAATTACTCAAGATTAGTGCATTCACAAAAGCTGTATATTATACATAAACACGATAAAAGAAATGTTACTCCTGTAGTTCGTGTCTATCCTACTCTTTTTATGTTTGGTTGCACATTTTAAGGTCTGAATTCACATTTTTGTAAAGTAACTATTAGTTGTTTTTTTTTTATATTGAATGTGAATTTTGATTGATGTGGTTATTTTTCATGATGTTAAACCAAACTCACTTTCTATCAAACTAGTAATGCTGAGAAACTTTGAATGTATAAAAACATAGTATTTTCAAATGTATAAATTATAAATTAATTCCACGTTATTAATTTAATATATTCTTAGCTTATTCTCTCAATCATCTCAAACTATTTTCTTTTAATTGTTATCTATATACCTCATTTTCTTATTCACGTTCAGTTAATTGATTATGAATTATAATTATAATACAATTTATATTTGAAATATTTATATATTCTAAAATTTAATTATATATAAAAAACAATTTTGTGTATTACACAAACCAAGACAATTATTATATTTATAACTATGTAAAAGTTAACCTGTGAAATCTCTTACTATTTTGTTTATTTGTGCACCAAAAGTTAAATTGAGCAATAAAAGTGGCATAAAAGCATGTGACCAAGTTGGTTTGCCATGCATTAATTTTTGAAAATATAAAATTAGGAGAGTGAGATTAAAGAGGAGGACAAAATATATTCAAGACAACAAAAGGTGTAAATTAAATTATGCAACTCAACCTTACCGGCGGGATTTAGGATCTCTTTGTTTCTTATTTTTATTTAAAAAAAAAAAAAACAAAACAAAAAGTGACAACAGAATAGTTTTTAAAACCCACATATCTTTCTTAATTTTAAAATAAAAAATTATAACAACCCTTAATTGTTTTGCGCTGTTCCATTTTTTTTCACTCATTCTCAATTCTCTAAAAAATATTTTTAAAAAATAATTTTAACAAGTTAAATGTGTTTTTAGTATATATAGGAAGATCACATAAGAAGGAAAATAGAAATTGAAAAAGTGGTACTATATATACAGTAGTAATTTAGTAAATGGTATAAATGTGTTTTTAGTATATGTAAAATGTTTTAAGTTTTCATTTTGATTTTGAATTTTCTAAAAATATATTTTTTATTTGTGATATTACGTGATATTCATTAATTGATTGTATTTTTATGATACTATACATGTGGTATGACAATGTTAGCATGTGATATCTTTAATATTTCTAAGATCTATTTATCTATTGTAAAATTAGTAGTATGAATAAAAATATTGATTTAAAATTTTGGAAAAATAAATGTTTTAAGGACTAAAATTAAAATCTACTATTTTTTTATAAAAAAATAAAAATAACGATTTCAATTTTGCCCACTAAACTAGATCATATTTAAATCTTTAATAATTTTATATTGTTATATAATTTTAATTTTTACAATAATTATATGCATTGATAGTGCATTAAAGTAAAAGTTATATTTAGATTACTTTCTCCAAAAATAGGTTATGTTAAAAACTAATTAATAATACAAGTGATTATTATAAATTAAAAAAATATTTTTTTGATTTTAAAAGTCAATTCTAACACAACTTGTATAAAATATAAAAGAATACCATAAAATAGAGAAAATTTATTTGTCCAAGAACAACCAAAAAGTGAAAGAATACTATCAAAGAAAGAAAAATAAGAATAACCTCAAAAATAGAAAAAATAATTTAAGAAAAAAGTTATAAGAAATAAGTTTTTTTTTTTTTAAATTGGTTTGTTACCCATGAGAAGGACTAAACTCAAGGGAATATTCTAGATTTCTAATTAATTTGAAGATAATTTTAGAAATAATTATAAACTTCTCCTACATACTCTATTAATGTATAGAAATCTCTATAATGTTGTAGAAAAAAAAAACAACTTTATTTTTAACTACTTAAATTAAATTAATTTTTTCAATAATACATTTTGAATAAATAAACATGAAAAAAAGGAAGAGTTGAGCGAGAATAGATTATACAATTAGGTTAAATATAAGAAATGGAGATTTAAGGGAGACAATGTAATCAAAACCTTCAATCATAATGGTCATGACGTGAATTCATAACTTATAATACTTTTTCTTTTTCCAAACGCTATACAGGGCAATTATAAAACATTTTTTTTTTGCCCAATTAGACGTACAATTCTAAATCTAAAAAAAGGAGCACTGACGAATATAGTAATCGCCTTCACAAAGAATTTTTCTTTTTTACTTCGAAATGTAATAGAAAAATTCCCTCCCAGAAAAAAATAGATGGTACCTCATAAGATAAAACTTTTAAATAAAATGTAGGAAGTTATAAGAGATAAGAAATTAAATATTTCGTAAAACTTTATAATATTTTTTTTCTGTAAAAATATTAGGCTGTCACTAATGTAGAGCATATAAAAGACATGTTAAATGAACGAGTTCTGGGCGAGGTTAATAATATAATTAATTGTTTCGTTAAGAAAAAAGAAATGAAGCTTTAAATAATGGACAGAAGAAAAAAAAATGTTTTCTTCTAAAAGTTAATTTTTCTTTCTTTGTTTCGAGTAGATTAACGGGTTTACATGATATGTATACAGAAATATATTATTGTTTAGAAGTGTATTTATTTCTGAAGACGGAAAGAGAGGATAGAAGAAAAAGAAGAGCAAGTTAAATAAACTTAGATATATAATTATTAGAAAAACATAAAAATTGAGATATCAAACTTGTAAAAAGAAAAATTTACCCAAAATAAAATACATAATTAATTATATTTTGAACATAATCATTATATTACAAATATTTTTTTTAATAATACAAACAATCTCAATTTTCACAGTTTTTTTTTTTCAATCTCTTCATCCTCAGCATAAGTAAAAGTAACATGATTTTATATTGATTCTTTTAGGAGCGCGGACATATTCTTCCTTAATATGGTATCATCCTATGTGGGGCATTCTATCTCGTTTTTTATTTTAAAGTTAGTCCAGATATCCGTACACTCAAGTACACCACGTTCTCTCACAATTATTCTTCCCTCTCCTTACTTTTCAATACACAAAATAAGAAAACATATCTATTTTTTTCTTTCATCTTTACTTCTATGTCTCTAAATCATTTTCACATTTATTATAAACAATTTTAAATTATTTTACTCTCTCATATAATCAACTACAATTTTATAATAACCATCTTTATAATATTTTTACACACTTGATTGTCCAACTTGCTTCTGTACTTTACGAGGTAAAACCTTTGTTTAATGATGTTTATGAATGATTCCTTTTTATGTTGGATACAATCTGAAGTACACAGATTTATCTATTTCTGTCCAGATAGAAATCTTAAACAGCATAAGATTTTTTCACAGGAGAGAGAAACAAGAAGAGGTATCAGTGACACCAAATTCTGAAGATTCCATTGAAAAAACTAAATTCTCTCACAGGGTTATAGTGTAGAACCTCTGCGAGGAAAATCTCATTAACAACAAACGCTTTATACAATTTTCATGCCTAAAAATTTCTCATGGGAACAAAAGTTAGAGTCACATGATGAACGTCTAAAAACCCAAAGGGGTGTTGAAAGCATAAGAAAAAGAATGGGACAAAAAGAAGTACATCGGGCGACTCGATCATGAGAAACACAGTGGTGAAGAGAGATCGATGGATGGTAAAAAAAAGAGAAGCAGAAGAAGCTTCATCTTGGCCACCTTGGATCTTTCTTGGTGAAGCAAATGATCATCGTAACGTGGATGTTAGAGAGCGGAAAACAACTTCTTGGCAGGGAATAGTGAGTCCCATATCGTGATCGAAGCCAAACTCTTCCTCAGCTTGTCGAAGGAGGGACTGAAACTGGGGGTGAGTCAAAAAGGAGATGGGGACAATGTATCTACTTCTCTTTTCTCCAACGTAGACAGCGAAGTGGCCTTTTGGGACATCCAGAGGAAGACCATCTTCGTTGTCGTAGTCGTTCTTCTTTCCCAGGCTCGAACATCTCTTCAGGATTTGCTTCAGGACTGTGGTTTGAGAAGTCTTGTTTGATTTTCTAATGGCCATAGGGAGAGAAAGAGAGAGAGTTGGAAATTGTTTTTGTTTATGATGATGGAGGTAGTGGATGGTGGAAGAAGGGAAAAAAGGGGTGTATTTATGAAGAGAAAGAGAGAGAGAAAGAGAGAGGGTGATTCATGTGGAGGGTGGGGCAGTAGGGTAGGGCACGGGTGTTTTGGGGTATGTGTTTTTGTGTAAGGACATAGTGGGAACCAAACCACTGTCCTTCACTGTTCCTATGTTGGTCCTCCCAATGCCAACGTTGACATGGACCCTATCTCTCTCCATTACATTATAATCACTCACATTTTCTAAAATTTATTTTCATTATCTAAAGTGTTTCACTTTTATTTTATTTGTTAAAGTTTGTGTTATTAAGTTATATTTGTCATTTATCACTTTTTTTTAGATTTTTTTTAGTGCTTTTAATATATCACCTCGTGTTACTAAATTGACTAAGTTGGTTTGATAATCCGAATGAATTATTCTAGAAGAGACACTTTAAAAGGCTACAGTTTTGAAATTTAGAAGATTAAAAAAAAAAACAAATGAGATAAGAGAGTAAGAATACGATTAGCCCGTGTAACAAATATTATTTAGCGACTTCTATATTTTAGCATGGTGTACACCATACATATTAATTTTATATTCTAAAATTCATGATAAATAAATACTTTAAATGTATAGGCATAGAATTTAAATATATAATATATAAATATTTTAAATAAATAAATTTAATTTTAGATTTATGGCACATAATTTATATTGTGCTACAAAGTTATGCTTGATTACTGATACCTTGTAAATATTAAAATTGATTTATAATTATTATATATTCAAGTACTTTTAACGTATGTTGGATAAATCTACGTAAAAGGGAAGATTTTGTGTAGTTTCTGATTACACGTAACCGATTCTTTATTAAACAAATTTGTATTTTGACGTAACTTTTTTTTTTTTAACTTTTAATTTTGTTTTCTAGACACATATACAGCTAGTGACACGCAAATCTCTCGTCTTCTCCATTCTCCTTGAGTCATATTTCGCGTTAATTAAAAAGAAAAATATTTATTTTAACATGTATCGTCCTTATCACATCTTATCATTTTGGACATAAAAAAAATATAAAAGTGGTTTTTTGCACAATCAAGCAAAAGTATTGGTTGTAAATGTACTTGTTTTCTTATGCCAAAAATGTATATATTTAGGCACATAGAAAGTATTGTCACTTTTAAGAATAGGTAATGTCAGCAGTTCTTAATTTATTTTTGATTGTCATTGTTTATAAAATAAGCTCGCGGGAGGAACAGTGAAATATATCAAAAAGAGAGAACGTCATTAACCCATATAAAGGATGATTAACATTAATAAATATATAATATAATATGTGTATACGTATGCGTGTATATATATATATATATATATATATATATATATATATTTCTGTGGCTTATATCGTACACCTAACTCCACCGACCCTTACTACTTTGGGTATTTTATATGATGAGTGGCTATTCTTTAGTTAGAACAGGCTTGTAAATTTTATTTTATTTGTGAGCATCTATCCCCACAAGCACACAAAAATCAAGACATGCCACCGTAATATATATTGAGTAATGTCTTTTATGCATAAATTTTCGTAACAAGTTATACTAAGGAAAGAGATGAAGACACACGCAATTAAAATAATAATGTGGCAAAAGACAAATGAAAAAATAAATAAATAAAGAAAAATGGTATAAATTATTTTTTCCGAATCATCATGTCACAAACTATTATATGTAATATAATAGTTTATTGGTTTAACCGTATAAAATGTGAGCACAATGGTTGTAGTGGAAATAGTATATCCACCTGATGACGGACCTACAAGTACTCTCCGGTACAACCTGGTGATGGTATTCATTTGGATTTTGTGATTCTTGGTTTTGTTTTGTGATACTGCGAGCTCATGAACGGCACGTGAAATCAACTTCAATCCGACATTACACTCAATGCAAACAAAACCAACTTTGCAGAAACCCATGTGTTCCTAATTTTCCTACTTTCTACGTTTTCAACCAAGTACTATACTATATACATCGTCACTTTATCTTCATTAAATCGAACAATAATCACCAATACACTCACTTATTCATCTTTTGCATTCCCATTTCATTGCACTCATAAGCCTGCAGCTGGCTTTCCACTTGTTTTTCCAGCAAAACATTATTCATGTCCCACTTTCATGAACATGTCAGTATCATGCAGAACTCAACATGTTCAGTGTCATACCAACAGTTAATCTGCATGAACATATGGATAAACCTCAACCGTAATAGACTGTGACAGCACAAGATCAACACATGAGTTTGTATCAAATTTTCCCACTATTTCAAGAATGAAAATTATGATGCACTAACAAGAAATTATTTGTATCAAATTTATATAAATATACACACTGTTGTTTTATTAATTTTTCAATCAAAATTTACCTGATAAGACTATAACTAATTAAGTTTTGATCTATTAATTGTACTTATTTTCCGAGAAAGTGCTTCACCACCTTTCAGTTGCACGAATAATTGGATAAGGATTTGACCATTATACAGCAATGTATTGCACATGTCTATATTGTGATTATTTAAAAGTTTGATGGAGAGGAAAAGCGTGAGAAAACAAGCTAAGCTGTCATGTAAGGTTTGAATACGAACATGGATTTTGAGAGGTCATGCTGAACGTGGTTGGTTGCCGCGATGGTTCTTTTCTTGGGAAGACATTGATATTAATTGCTGGAGTGGAGAACAAAAAGGGATAAGATCAAAGTATAACAAATGGGGTAATCAAAGCTATTTCTTGCTTGTCAATTTCTCAACCTACATATCACTACTTCAATGTTTGCTACTACAAATAAGTGTCTCAATACTGCAAGCTTTCCCATGTGGTCCTGCCTAAAACAACCAACACTATATACAAACCAGACAGAAATCTATATCAAATGCATACCATATTATATTGTTCTAACCTTCTTTCGTTTTTGCTTCTTTTTACCACGTTTCCTACGCTGAAAAAGTGATATATTCGAAAGCTAAGTGACTCGTATACGGTCCTCAATTTTCTGTGATCTGCTCCAGCCTTTGTTTTTCTCACTGCCACAATGATAATTGTGACTTCTTATGAATTAGAGTTGGAGAAAAATGGGAAAGATTGAAAAAGCTCATAAATTTTCACCAAAATATGTGCCAAGCAGAGTGATTCAGCATAAGGGATATTCTTTTGAGTTGATAGGGACTTCACCTTTCATTTGGCACATGAAAGCCATGTTACTCTTTCCCCTAAAATTCTCTTGTCAAAACAATATTGTGAGGTAATTACAGGGTCTCGTGGTATGGTTACAACTGTTTTTTTTAACTTTACTATCTGTATTTGCACCCTGAGTTTCTATATACAAAGATCCACATGTTAAATTGTATAAGTAAAAAGTTAGAACTATCTACTTCTAAGTTAACAAGATTAAGATTAAGCCATTAAGAAACTATTTGGAAAGATTATGACTATAAAGTCTTAAAATTATAAGTAAAATGCTAATAAAAAATTTATCAGACAAAAAAAAAAAAAAAAAAAAAAGACTCCAGAAGCTAAACCTAATCATTTCCGCCAAGATTCAAATAAAAATTAAGAATTTGTGTTCTGAATTCAATTGGAAAAATATTTTTAAAACTTTTATTTTCAGTTTTTTTAAATCACTTTGTTTTATTGGTTATTTTATACCATATACCATTTGGTCTACTTTATGCTTATTTTTCATTTATAAAAATTTTGAAAGTTCATTCTTATACTTAAAACTCAAATTGAAATTTTAATCTAAGAGAATTCACAACAGTTGAATCTAATGTTAGTAAATTTCAAATCAATCTCAATAACAATCGAACTTTAGAAAGCTTAAGAAACTTCTCTAAAGATGAGAGAAAAAAATAATATCTTTCTACGTTGTTCAAACACTTTACGAAAAAAGAAAAATAATAACTAAAGACAATGACTCAAAACGAAAGATACACTCAAACTGGATCAAGAAAATCAAAAATAGCCACAGGAAAATGGATGGTTGGAACAAGTTAAAAGATAATAGGTATATTATTGATCAATAAATTACCATATAAAACTAGACAACACGTACTAGAAAAACACTACAAAGATTTAACTAACGACGGATTTAACGATATATTTTGATCTAGCACAAAATGGGATTAAAGAAACAATATATATTACATCCCATCAAAATGGGTTTGAAAGACAAAAAGATTCATTTGAAAATAACATACTTAATGACGGAACTCCTATGTAAGTTAAAGTCAAAGCAATAATACTATTTAATGAAATTTTCCCTTAAAAAAAATGTGGAATTTATCAATTTCTAGAAGGATTTTGAACAAAACAACTTTCCAGTCAAAGTTTCGACTTATGCATTTTCCCTAGTTTGTCATAAAAGAAATTATCGTTATTATTTTTTTTTACTTTCTTTTATTTTTCTTTGTTATTTGTGATTGAAGGTTACATTTTTTTACTATCCACATATACTTATTGGTTAGTATACTGTACATTCAATATAATTATATATATTGTGCACATTAAAACATATATTAAATTTTTTACCTGTATTTTAAATATCAAAATTTAATTATTTTATTTCAAATTATAATATTTTAAGTTTACCACTGTAAAATATAATTCCTTTTGAGTCCATCCAGGTTCCTGCTTAATTAATGGAAACAGGCATAACATGTGCCCTTGCAACCTTCTGCGAAATTATGGAATGACTTTTTCTTTCTCCAATTTTTGTTTGCCTTTTAATATTAATTTTTTCCACCCACTAAAATTCATCTTATTCCTCTCTTAGTTAATTATTTATTTATTTTTTAATTTACACGTACAAAACTCTTATATTAAAAACCTACAAAAAAATCCCCTTATTCCATAAACACATACTTAACCTCAGAACCTTTATTTTTTTTAATATTATAACATTGACAAAAGTGTTTTTCTAACAAATTTTTTAGTTAGACTTAAATTTGCTTTTAATCTTTAGGATTTGAGATAAGCATATTTGTAATATTTCAAATGAAAAAAAAAAAATTCTTATGTAGATGTTGTTAATATGGATACAAGTATTGGGTCTCTAATCTTTAAATGCATACCATTTTAAGAGAGGATGTGTCACCATTTTCTTTTCTGCATCCTTAGACTAAAAATAGACTTTTACTTATTAGGAAAAGAAACTAAAATATTTTTTAAATATAAAAGATAAAAAAATCTAGTCCAAAATTTAAGGACAAAAACATAATTAATTCTTTTACTTATTACAAAAATTTCTTCACTTTCCTTGCCTATAAATCCCTCTGCCCAATATGACCTTCTAGTAGTTTGAACCATTAAATTCCTCAATAGTTAAAAAAAAAAAAGATTATGAAAATATGTTAAGATAATTAACAATAAAATGATATATATTAAATAAGCAAACGAATTATAATTTCATAAAATAAACATAGCTATTTAAAAATCATTCTTAATCTGAAATTGATCCTTGTTATATTAAAGATGCCAATTTGTACTTTTTTTTATTTCTTATTTAATTTCAAAAACTTGTTATCATTTAAGTACTCAATAATTTTGTCTTTTTCTGCTAATGCAAAAATATTGTTAATATTTTAACTTTTTAATTCTGGTTAATTGATAATATAATTTTTTATATTAATAATTTATAGAAATTGATTTAATAAGATAATAAAAAAAATATTGGAACAAGATTTATACTAAAATAATATTATTTTCTTAATTTCATAACATGTTTGGTACACATTGAATTGAAGAAGACAGTAAGATAGTTTGGATAAGAGAAGATGTGTCCTAAGGATAAAATTGATTTGGATAAGTAGGTTTGTGTGACTGTGCGATGGAGAATTTGAATTATTTTATAAAGTACAGATTGATATGGTAGAGATGGAACTCGTTTCATTTGCTAACGATCATAGGTACCACATAAACGAACATGGGTATGTATGGACATCCATGGGACCACCTTAAAGGAACATCATAAACACATTAGTGCCTTCAGAAAATGGAATTCAGATTATATATATATATA
>Ga0209489_106493_pt1 | contig 18736 bp, 10 predicted proteins | sample SiratrowhiteBW_FD_187527 | JGI IMG/M metagenome (GOLD analysis project Ga0209489, IMG submission 187527) | Root nodule microbial communities of legume samples collected from California, USA - Siratro white BW (SPAdes) (version 2) | ecosystem: Host-associated > Plants > Roots > Nodule | place...
TATATATATATATATATATATTTGATTTATAATAGAGTGATAATAATTATTATTATTATTATTATAATATATGTATATTATATATATTTGATTTATAATAGAGTGATAATAATAATAATTATTATTATTATTATTATTATATATATGTATATTATATATATTTGATATATAATAGAGTGATAATAATAATTATTATGGAGACTTTATCACAGTTAATAGTAATTAATAGTACTTATGTAATTTGAGAAAAATATAGTGATATGAAGGAATAAAAGAAAGATATTTAAATGAAAAAGAAAATCCTATGAAACAAGTATGCTCGGTAGATAATAAATTAAGGTAGTTAAGCCATTGTTTTTAAACCTATTTGGTTTGTTCCTTTGGGTTGGTATAGTATCCATGGTGGGAGAAACAAATAAAAAATATTTAGGGTAAGGAAACCCATTCCCTAATATTATTATGTGTCTGCATTCTATTTCTATTTCTATTTCCTACACGTTTCCTTAATTATAGCACAAGTATTATACTTAAATAAGTCAAAACCAAGGGAAAACCATGCATACAATGTCCAAGAATTTAAATTAGCTAGGTTCATTGAATGTTCAAACAAATTCTGTCTTTGGTTGACCCAACACTTACCTAGCACTTTGGTTTAAAATTCACTTTCCTCTAAGCAGATAACTGTAGCAAAATATAATATGTAAAAAGTTCATAAAAAAATTAAATCATTTTCAATAAATAGAAATTTAAAAAGAAAATTTCCTTAAAAGTTAAAAGAATCTTTTGATTTATAAATATCATTAGATTTTTCAAATGCTTAAAATGAATACACGGTAAGCGACATGTTTCTCTCACTCTTTTTATATATATAATAATTTTGGAATCGAATCTAAAGCGTATATAAGGAAGGATAGGAATCCAATTTCTTTTCAATCTTATCAACATTTAATAGTGGAATAGTTTTATATCTACGTCTTTCTTTTTTTCACCAAAAGAAACCACACTTTCATCTCTGTTATTGAATATAAAATCGCTTCGCTTACTTTATTTTATTTTTTTATAAGTACAACTCAAATGATAAACTCTCTTTTTTTTCTCACTATGCAGGGGAACTGTATATGAGATGACTATGATTTTATTGTATTTTTTTAATATATATATATATATATATATATATATATATATATATATATATATATATATATATATATGGGAGGCAATTTTACTTTGAAAAAATGTTGGTATTTCGGTCATGAGAAAACTCTAGGAAACTATTAAAAAATCCGGTTTTTATTGCATGTTTAAAATAAATAAACTGGGAAAGTCTTAATTAAAAAACTAATTCATATATAAAGAGTGATTATATAAATTATTGTTACATCTTTATTAGGAGAGTCAATTTCTATATTAGTTTTTCTTATATTGAAGAAATTGATGTTTTGTTTGGATTAAAAGACAAAATGTGACAGTAGAAAAATAAGAAAGAAAAAAAAATATAAAACAAAGTTGTTAGAATTAAAGAAAAATGTAAAAATAAATGAAAATAAAATATATTTAGTTTTAATTAATACTTTTACTTTCTTTTATCTATTATTTTAATTGGTTATTTTATTATAATCAAAATAATAATTTTTATTAAAAATATAATTCGACATAGTTAATTATAGTATAAATATATATATATATATATATATATATATATATAAATATGAGTAATATATTTATAATATCATTCATTATATCAAATATTTTATTAATATTTATTATATAGTGGTTATGCCTTCAATCATATTTTTAACATATTTATTTATGAATTATTTTTCATGTCTCTTTTAAGTTTTTAGGAAAACTTTAACAATGGTTATTGTATTTTATATTGTTCTCCTCTTGATTTATATGTCAATTTGCATAGTGATTTTACTTAGAATATTGAGAGAGAAATATTGGAAGATATCAAAACAATGAGACAACTTGATATCAAACAATCATTTTCTTAGGTGAAAGTGTCTCTTGAACATAAGTAATTTTTAAACACGAATATCATATCCTTGTTTTTAAAACTATTTTTAAAAAGTATTTCAAATGAACTTTTATGAAAACTATACCTATATATCAGAAATAAATGTAATTGAAATACAAATATGTCTTTTAAGAACAAAAAAATTACGATGAAACTTCAAACTCCAAAAACAAATAATACTTCGAATAGAGAAATTAACTAACGATATTATCTTACCAAATCTAGGATCAAAATAATATTTGTTATTTTTTTTCATATTTTTGTTCTCAGTTACCTCCAATAAATATGGTGTAATTGAGTTAAAATAATGTAAAATTATTAATTTTCTATAAATTGAATTCTTTAGGAATATTTATGTATTCTTTTAATCTTATTCTCTACGAAAGATTTGGAGTGTATAGGAATATGTAAAATTTGGGGGAATTTCAAGCACTCAAGTAACATTAAAAAAAATATACATAATATTTAGGAATGTGTCAAACTAGAACGATGGATCTAAAACATATATACTATACTTAAAATAAGATGTCACAAAGGAAAACTTTTCTCTCTGCATATTTAAACGCTATTACGCATAGAAAACTCAAAATCACTTAGTAAAATAAAACACTCTTTGAGATCATTCATCTATCTGGTTTCTTTTAAAATATCCAACATCCAACTGAAACCACAAGAAACCACAATATTCCTACAATAATGTACATAACAAAAATTGGCAACAATAATGCAACAAATATGGTACTATAATAAGCAGCATGGTTAGTGGCTTACTGAGAAATCAGTGTTGCTGCCCTTGCGTTAGGGATATGTCATTCTCTCTAAACTTCACACCACAAACAACTAACATCTTAAAACGTCAATCATTTATATAAATAGTGTAGAGACAGAGTTAAAAGTTAATTTGAGCTGGCATACCATATATTATATCCATATAAAAGTTAAAGATATAATATGAATTGCCATATATAGATTGTGTAAAATACTGTCTTATATGCTGTCACTGTTTTCCTTTTCCCACTTGTCTTTAAATATCAGGGCATTTATTGACCATAAATAAAATAGATATTGTTTGAAGGAGGATTCATACATGGTACCACAAAACATTGAGTACTTCACTCAGATGTTAAAATGTTTTTTTTTTTCAGCTGATAATTATTCAATATCAGCATTAATCAATTTATACTTGCATGGTTTTAATTCTTACACCTAGGTGGACACTGAAATAAGTTATTCAGAAACAGAAAAGTGACAAAGTAATTGGCACACACTTTTTGTGGATTTGACAATAAAATATTTTTGATTTTTTTACCACGACAAAGGTGAGATCCTAAAGTTAGGTTGGTCCTTGCTGCCAAATTACAGGAAAATCTGAGGAACATGATTAACTAGTTTGAATAACTTGAGGGTTTCCTCATCTTTTGAGTAATTTGTCAAGTTAGAAAGCGACACAGCATAATGAATTGGTACTATTTTTTAAGTGTGGGATAATGCTACTGTGTCCACACAAATTTGGAAATTCAATTGGGATAGTTGAAGTCAACATTTTCAACTATTTGGTTTAATATTAAAGTTAAGCACACATAATATATGTGAATTGCTTTGTCACAAAATTAGAAAACTAACAAAGTCTAAGGCACATGACAAAGTCCTAAGTCCTAACCAGAAGGACCCTCAATGCCTTTGTGGTTAAAGTCTGCACCTGCTTTTGAAATAATCGAAGTAACTTTACCTTTTGAAAATCAAATTTCCACCTTTAGACATGGTTCAAGAAATTAGAGAGCTTTATTGTTTATTCCACAGTTCATAGGGTTTAACGCAAGGCACAGTGTATCAATTTGAATTTCTGATATTGGTAGTCAGAAACAATGGTTCCTCCAATTTAAAATAGTGTACGGTTATGAAGGTTTTTTCACAATGCTTGTTCAATGTGTGTGTGTGTTGTGTTGTGTTGAGATGGAAAATGGGCATGCGAGATCTTAAAAGCTGCATGGTCTGGTCTGGCTTGGGGATAAGCACAAAGCAAAAACCCTTCAAAATTTGTGACCAAAGACGTGAAATCTAGAGCTTGTACTTAAAGGGGAACTTCTTTTGGGTAAAAATATCAAAGTTCAATAGAAGAAGCTGTCAGTTATTGCATATGATGCTGATGAGGGACCCTTCTTAACTATTTATACAATTTTGTGCAGTTCTATGTCTTGTTCTCAAACTACTTTAGGCTCATGAGGGTACTGAATTTCTGACGCAAATTTGGTGCTTAAGTAAAATGAAACAAAACCAGCATGCCCAAGTTTTTTTTGCCTTCCTATGCACACAATAAAACAATGTCCGTGTAGAAACCATTCTTCACGGTTACCTGCCATTGACCCTACCACACACACACTCTCTATGCAGCTCTGCAGAATATAAAATCATAAATCAATTAATTCCCTTTGTGACAAAAATTCGCCAAACCCCTTTTGTTTTCCCACAGATCAAGCCAAAGCACAGAAATTTCCCATTAGATTCATCATTAACAATTCCTTCACAAGAAATAGAAAATAAAAGAAAAAGAAAAACACCCTTTGAGATTGAAAGCTGCAGACTTTGTAAACTTTTCAAGACTTCCATAATAAAATGTTCATTTGGCTTAGCATAATATATTACATGCATAATTACAGAGATAAAAATTTATGAGAAAAATTAAAAGTCTATAAACTAAGAATTTTGTCCTCTCTAATAATGGTTTCAAAATTGCAGTCCGAAACCACAGTAGCAAACTTAACCTTGCAATTTTGAAAACCTTACGCGTCTTATCATCGTAATTACAGCTGCATCAGCCATAACTTTAACACTATTCCAATTGCAGCCAATGTTTTAACAAACAGTAGCTAAGATTTTGGTTGCGGCATCAAGATTTTAGGCTCTTCATGAATATATGGTGACTGCATAATTTCAACTGTATTTGTCTGCATTTGATGAGATTGTGACTGGTTGAAACCTTGATGAGAGACTGTAATTTAGCATCTTTAACATTTATTATTACCTTGGTTGAGTCAAATCGAACCAAATTTGCTTGAAGACTTTGATGATGAGGTCGTGATACTGATCTGAATTGAGAGAAAGGTAGCAAGCAAGCAGATCCTCCAAGTCCTTGGATGCCCTTATGTTGTTCTCCACTATCATCTCCACCATGGACTCCCTGAAATCCTTCTGCGGGTCAAAAGAAGACTTCACAACCGCAAAACTATCCGAGAGGCTTCTCCGGGAGCCAGAACTCGCCGTCGACGACACACTTTTCCGCCCCTTCCAGCCGGCGATTTTGGGGGAGTGGACCCTCAGCCTCACCCCCGGAGAATTCACAGAGAACCGCCTCACAGAACCATTGTTCCTCTGCTCCTTCATTGCAGACACCTCCTTCACAATTCTCACCTTCAACGACCCTTGTTTGAGTTCTCTCTTCTTTACCAACTTTGGTGGCTTGGTTATGATCGGAGGAAGGTCAAGCTCTGAGAAGGTGTCATCATAGTTGTTGCTGTTGTTGTAATTGTAGTAGCCATCAAGCTTGTTATCCTTTCTGGGTATGGAGTTTTTGTCCACGTCGATGATGATGTCGTTGGTGGTGTTGTTTTTGTTTGTGTTAAGCCTGCAAGAGGCGCAAGAGGTGGTTGACAAGGAAACCATTTCATCGAACGATGAAGAGCACGGGAGAACACGGTCTGTTCTGAATTCTGGGGACTCTGACTCTGGTGAGGAGTCAAATGGGGATGAGGAGGAGTGTTCTGGTGGTGAATCTGATTTGGTCCACATGGATTCCAGGGTGGTGCGACAGCTACAACCTGAGGAGACAAGTTTTGTGGTTCTGGGGGCTCTTCTTGTGGTTCTTTGTTTGGTTGATTTTCTTGGAGGGGAAAACTTTGGGGTGTTTGAGGGTGAGGTTTTGAGGTCTCTTGTGATGTAGTAGGACTTTCTGGGGTTGTTGTTGTTGTTGTATTGGTAGAGGGGTTGGTTTGGTTTTGATGAATGTGGGGTTGAAGTGGATGAAGATTGCTTCTTTTTCCCAGAGGGTGTGGTGTTTTGCTTTCTTCCCCTCCCCATATCCCTCAGCTTGTAAAACCAAGCATTTGGAATCATATCTGATAATCTAAACCTGTGATTCCCCATCCTTCTCTCACTCTGAGGGTGTGTTTCTTTGTGTCTGTGAAGGTGTTGAGTGCTTTCAAGTTTTCTCTGAGAAGTTAGATAACTCTAGCAGTGTCTGTTTTGGCACTCTTTGTTTGTAGGATAATAAATAGAGAGAGGGGTATATGGAATTGGAGGTGAGGGGTTGGGGCCACAGGTGAGGAAAAAGTTGGCATAAAGGCAAAAGGGTGGGGTAGAAGAAGTGAATGACATTGTGGAACTGTGGTACCAATTAAGGCCTAAACAAAAACAATGTGTGCTGTTAAAATAAGCATAGTGATCACTGTTTTCTGTTCTTTAGGTGTGTGTGGTCTCTTAACAAACACCCTTCCACGTAGGCAACTTGCATTCAGAAATTTTATGCCTTCTGGGCTTTAGGCACAGCTTCTTCCCCCACGTGGATTACATGCTGACATATATAATGCCTCACACCAAAACTAAAACGAGTCCACATTGAACGTGGCCATCAAGGGAAGCGTTTCAGACATGCATGGGAGCACGTACTTCCAACAACACCAACAACAGTAAAACCAACCAAGAACAAGTGGGGGTTTCATAGGGTAAAGTAAAACCATAGTATAAGTTGTGATTGTGAGCTGGTGTTGTAAAAAGGAAGTGTATATAGTTTAGAAAGTGGAGATGGTTGGCTCATCGGTTTAGTGCTATATGATTCAATTTTGGTTAAAATTTTGTTGTGCAAAGAAAGGCCTTGAAAAGAATTGGAAAGGAAGAAGCTTTTGGGAGAGGAAAAAGCTTGTTGTAGGTCACGATTACGTGCATCCAAATGTAGAAAATCTAAGTGGCCCATCGACTAAAGAGGTTGTGTAACATTGGATTAGTGTACAATTTTTGATTTGTGTTGTTTCTTATAATTGTTTTTATTTCATGGTTATGGAAACCGGAACATGGGCCTGCTGCATAGTCTAGGCTTTGATTTGGCACCATGTGTATCCATCGTTTTCTAGGCAAGCCCTTGATGTACCATGTCTCTGGGGTAAAGAAAAACGAATCATTTTTCCACCAAAGCTAAATGCTCATGAATTTCCCATTGCAAAGAGAAAAATAGTACAAAATGTCAAGAAAGAAATAAGGTAAAAGTGCATGATGGGTGCTGACATGGACACCCCAGATCTAACATTGATGTCAACTCAAGAGTCTAGATTTTTCAATAATACTAGTACCATGATGAACATGGATTGTACTAGGGAAATAAGTATTGGTAAGAAATAAATATGTATAATGTATATGTTTTATGTGTCCTCCTGTATAGAAGAAAATTTGGGTTGGTACTTTGTTTGGGAGGGTTAACCAGTGATGAATTTGGTCAATACACGATGAAACTGGTCCCCCTCCATATTGCATGGAAAGGTACAATACCAGAGGCCATGTTAACGGTATAGGAAGAGTGTTCGTGTCCAAACTGGAATCTATGCATGATCTTGAAGAATGAAATGGATTGATTAAAGAGGGGACCAAAGAGTGCAAGTGTCATGCATGCCGGAAAAATGTATTTAAGTTTGTTTGTATTTTTAGGAACGACAAAGAATGTACCTGAAGCCATTGTTATACTCCTTGTTTGTTACTTCTTTGTATTAGTGTAGCCCTTGCTTCCTTGCTTGCAATGCCATGTTAGTCTAATGATATCAATTTTCATGTGAGGCTAGACCTTGTCAGCACAACCTCTGTTTCAAGCCAAGGAAGGGTGATCAGAAATGAATGCTCCATTAAGGATGCCACCAACAACAATTGTGACAGTCATGTGACTAAGGTTCATGTCATTGAGAAATTGAAACAAGCCCAGTTATAGCTACTTAAGACCCATTATGAGATGTTGGGTATAATGGGTAGGGCTTCAGTCTTGGGAAGATGAGTATCAGCCCAGACCAAAGGAAAATAATAGGAAGATGCTATTTGTATTCACTTTTTTCTCCTCACACCCTCATTGTTTCATTTTTCATAATATCTCTGTTTCCCATCACCTTTGCCACTTCTTCAATTTGGGAAGCTGGTCTCCTCAATATAATTATGCTCTCACACATCATGAAAAGTAGTCTGCATAATAGAAATATATTACAGAATTACTTTATGCAAAAGGATATTTTTTAATAAAAAGTTTACAAAAGGAAGTGAAGTACCATAGCATGGGTTGAATGCTTTAAAAAAGGGTTTTAACAACTCAACTTACTATTTGACAACCTATTTTTAAGAATAATATAATAATTATTAAAATAAATTTTTATATTTATAAAAAAAATTAATTATATATAAAAAAATTTAAATTATTTACGAATTATTATGTACAAATAAAAATATATAAATAAATTTAGCATTATTTACGAGTGTAACCTAGATAATTATGTACATATTTAAATTTATAGATAAAATATATTTATCTATAACTAATTCATAGGTAATTATTAAAAAAAAAATCATAAATAGGTAATTATTAAAAAAAATCATAAATAGGTAATTATTAAAAAAAAATCATAAATAGGTAATTATTAAAAAAAATCATAAATAATTACCTTGTATAGAAAATATTAATAATTAACATCATTATTTATATTATTATTATTAAAATTAATATTATTGTTGTTAATATTATTATTAATAATATAATTAATGTTATAATTAATAATATTAGTTATAATATTAATTATAATATTAATTGTAATAAATGTTAATAATGATATTAATAACAATATTAATAATTATAATGTTATTAATATTATTATTTTTTATTATTATTGTTAATATTATCAATATTATTATTATTAGTTATTAATATTATTTTTACTAATAATAATAATTATAATAATAATAATATTCTTATTATTATTATAATATTAATATTATTATTATTATTATTATATTAATAATAATATTATTATTATTAAAAAATTCATCTAAAGTTCTTTATCAGTATTATATAAAAAGATTATACTACAGTAATAGGCGTAAAAGTTTGTCAATATTAAAATATCATAAAATATAAAAGAAAAATATCTGTAATGAAAAAGAACCTACAAGTTGTTATTATAGCTGACTTATGTCCCTAAGACAAGGATTTTGATTTGGAGATTGAGTGTGTTCTAACAACTTCAACTGTGTCCAGGTTTACTCAAGGAATAGGCAAAAACTAAGCATCTTGTTACTGTTCATGTTGTTTGCATCTACTTTCTTCTTCTGATGCTGTCTCAGCACTTGGTATTTTGAAGTAAGAGAAAAATATTCCAATCCAGTAAAATTGATACAAGTTAAACAAATTAAGGTTTGAAAGATGGCTACATGATCTATTTAGAAGTGCAAAATATAATGGATATTAGTAGTAAGCAGCCACTCATGAGTTCAAAGTTCTATTGCTATTACAAACAAATCATGAAAAACAGACTGCCATAACAAAAACAGAGTCCATCTTAGCAACTCAAGTTTACTCAATCGAATGAAAGAATGCCAAAATAATTTTTATAAATTATAGAACTACTCCATAAATTACATTTTACAGGGATAGCAAAATCAATTTGTAAAAAGAAAAACAATGATGGAACAATCTTTCACTTTTGAGACATTTACAATTTGTAATCAACAGAGTAACATGTTACTGTGCTAAGGAAGTGGTTGAGGAAGGGACCATAGTGGTGTTTGAGGAAGTAACCATGGTGGTGGTTGAGAATCCTTCACTCTCTCCGCCATCCAGCCCCGCCGCCCACCGCCGCAAAATCCTCAACAGCGTAGCCGCCTTCCGTCGGCCCCTAACACTTCCCACGGCCATGAGCTCCCAAATGACCCTCTCCACTCCGGGAACTGCCGCCAGCTCAGCCACAACCTCCGATCCCCCCTTCCGACACATGGTAACCAGCGTCGCCGCCGCACTCTCCCTCGCCCTCTCCGACCCCTCCCTGAGAACAGCCCCCAGCCTCTTAATCCCGGCGTATGCCGCCGCCACCGCCACTAACCCACCCCTCTTGACCACAGCCTCAAGAATCGTCACCCCCTCCTCCGGCATCACTGCCATGATCTCTGCAGCCATTGCCACCGTGCCCCCCTCCACCAGCCGCGCCACCGTCTCCCTGTCCGCCGCGAGGTTGAGTATTGCCGCTAGCGCGTCCCGCCTCGCCGCCTCAGGCCCACCCCGCGCCAAACCCACCAACCCGCTAACGACCCCTTTCTTCCTACCGAGCCTCTTCCTATGCGCCGGCACACCCGATAAACTAAACACCGTCGCCGCCGCGTTGGCCTTCGCCTCCCACGTGGCACCCGAGAGCAAAACCTCCGCAACGCCGTTTAATGCGCCGTCAGTCTCCATTATCCTTGTCTTGTTCGCTTCCAGAATAGACAAATTCAATATCGTCGTCACGGCGTTAACCTGTAGGCTTGGGTTCTCGAGAAACCGAACTAAAAGCGGAATTGCCCCCGCTTCGGCAATACAGGCTCGGCTATCCGAATCTGTTTTCGCCAAAACCCGAAGCTCGTAAACTGCACCATTAGTGTCTTCCACAGACAAAGGGACGTTGTCGTTTCCCTTGAGCTTGTTCACCAAAAACGACACCGTCATACGCGTGGCTTCTAACGCGGCCTTGTTGGTTACTCCGCCGTTGAGTTTTCCTGTAACCGTGTCCACTTCAAAAGGGATTTTCTGCTCGCGGCACCATGTCGCTATCATGTTCCTCAGCACGCGATTGGGGATTAAGTCGGTGTGAGATAGAGTTTGACCCGTTTTTGGACACGTGTTGTGTCCAGAATCCATCCACAGTTTGATCGATACACGATCGTACGTCTGTCCCGTTGCCACCACAACAGGGTCTTGCATGAGCTCTAGGCTTATCGGACACCGGTAATCTGCCGGAACTATGAACTCCGACGACCGACTCCGTCGCAGGCTGATGCACCTAGGCGATGGCGTCGACGCACCGAAGAGAACGCACTTCGCGAAACGAACGAGACCGATCAACGCAACGAGATCCGCCTTCGATTGCTCCTCGCTCCGGTTGTGAATCTCCTCCTCCAAATTCTCAATCTCCGCTCTGCAGCTGGAAGCGTCACGAATCTCCAGTTTCTCGAAAATTGACGAAAGATGCGTCTGATCAGGAACGATCTCGTTCTTGATCCGGTCGAGGACGGAAACGACGTCGCGCCGAAGGTTAATCTGTTCCGTTCCGATGAAAGGCCTGGATTCGGAGCACTGTTTTCTGATAAGGAGAACAAGGTCCCGAACGTCGTCGTTAAGCGTGAGTTCCCAGAGAGGGAAGACGTCGAGGAGCGTGGAGAGTTCTCCGGTGAGCCGGTGGAAGGTGTCAGCGACGGTTTCGATTTGCATGAGCAAATTGAACTTGCTTCCGTTGGAGAAATCCTCAATCAACGTTTTGATTTTGTGCAGAACGATGTACATTTCTTCGAGGCAGAGAAAGAGAGAGTGGGGAAACACAACGGAATTGGGATTCGAGTTGGAAGACAACCGAATGAGGTCTTCGAAAACGACACCGAGGAGCTGCGTTTTGCGGATGGAGGAAGATGAAGCGCTGTTGAAGAGAAAGTTGGCGGCGCTGTTAAGGTTTAAGGAACATATCTGATCCGTGAGTTGAAGCAGAGAGAAGAGAAGGTTAAGGTCGCTTAGCTTGGAAGTGTTAAACGACGCTGCGGGCCGTCGTTTTCGGGTTGTGAACGTTTCAGGAGAAAGAGCCATGTTTGATGTGAATGCGCAATACCCAATTGATGATAGTTAAAAGGGTGCAAATGAAGTTGAGAAAGGTGTGAGTAAGAAGAAAGAGAGGAAGAAGAAGACGACTTTTCATCGTAGTTGATGACGGCACGAAAAAATAAGGTTAAATAATGAAGCAAGCATAAAAAAAAATATGATATGTGTGGCCATTTTATTTATTTATTTATTTAATTATCCTTTTAACAATTCCAGGTATAGTTTTCTACGTGCCAAACTCATTCAATCCATCAGGGAAGGACGGGTCTGCTGCTGCCATGAATAATAATATACAACAATGGTGGGTGGTTTTTGAATTTTGACTGCGTTTTGGTTTTGATTTTAGTTTTATTTCTGTGATATTTATGCCCACGGAATTCTGGTGCAGGTCTAATCTTTTGGTGATACCCCAGTTGACATTATTGCTTTTGTGGTCAAACTCATTGGTTGACAAAGCGTGTAGCAGCCAATTTGTTGAAGTCCACGTCATGATCCTTCGTTACAGTTTGTGAGTTAGAAGCAAAAGGGGTAAACAGTAATTGAAATTTTATATGTTAATATTTTTTTTTTCATCTTTTACTATTATAATTTTCTTGACTTTGTATGAACTGGTAGGCACTGGCTTGATCAAGTTGGTGAGGCTGCAAATTGGTAAGGGTTGTTGTGGACTTAGCTGTTAATCATATATTATGGTCTTCCATCATTGTATTAAAGTATTCATTGAACCAATCAATTACTTTCAGGATCACACTTTGGTTTGGTATATATCCTCTTCGGATTTAATATTAAAGAAATAATTTTATATTTTGAATTTTTCTTTTAGACGACAGAGTAAAGTACATAGAGCATACACGTATTAGAAACAACATATATGATTAGCAATGATTTAATCCCAGCTCAGAATCTTTTTTCCAAATAGCCTTGAAATCTAGTGGAACCACAAGCATCTAACTTTATCTTTTGATCAAATACATGAACACAGCTGGAAGAATACGTGTCTTGCTAACCTAAAAAAGCTAAATTATGCAAATATTTTTATTTGGGATGTTCTGTTTTATGTCTTAATGGCCATAAATGTTGGATTCGTGTGCCCCTTGGTATCATCATTGATGTTGTTGAATTTTGTGTATTTTGACATTTTTAAGGAAGTTTCAACAACTCTTCAATTCAATAGGGTAAATGGAAATCATGGACCTTCTTATCCGTAGTTAATCATGTGTGCTTTTACTACTGAACCAGTGACGTCAAAAATATGATATCAAAATGTTTGGAAATTTTTTTCTCCAAAGACACTTTGAAGAAATGAAAAAATTAGAAAAAAAAAATATTTATTCTGTATTTTCTTCCTTTGAGATTCTTATCTGACATTTGTTATCCATGTCTGTGGCACACAATCCAAGGTTTTTTTTTTTTTTTGGTTTACTAACTCCAAAATTTAGCCGCCAAATTTGGATGACTTCAATGGATTAACTGGATGTTGACTAAGCTGCAAATAACGTTGTTGATAAGCACGCAATTAAGATCTCTAAGTAATGCCACTACGGTCTATTAATTGGATAAGACTTTCATTTCGCTTTCACAATTATCATTTAAGTTCCTACTTGTTTCTTTTTCCTCTGTATATAGGGTCCCTCGTTTTCGCTTTTACACTTTATTTTTGGCCACATTCATAGAGAACGATCCCAATTTGGATACTGTTTTATTAGACATGGTTGGTTGTGGATTTCTGTGGGCTATGTGCTTCACGAGCAAAGGGTTCAATGTTGATGTTCATGCACTTGATCATTGATTCCCTTTTTGCTGGTGGCACACTGTTTTGTACTTTCCTTTTGCTTTTGTTGCCCATAATTCGAGTGTAACTTAAAGCAACTTATTTTTTCCTTGACTTCCAGTGTGGTTTACTTTAATTCATATCTTAAATGTGTTAACAGATTTCAACTTACCAAAAATGACAATCTTTTTGTTTGTGTTTGAATCTGAGAGGAGTATGTGTTGGTATATATTTCTGTCAATTTTTATGACTTTACTTACCTTTGAGATACATAGAATTATGTTTTGCTAGGTATTATATCGATCTTATAGAAAGTGTTTTTTTATTCACTTTATACTAAAATCCTCTATATTAGTAGGTACTATGTCGGAAGGTTATCAATTGATGGATTCGGATATATTTGATTGACCTTTTGTTATTATCGTAAAAAGAAAATATAAGATTCTTTATAAGATAATCAAATATAGTTTAAAAATTTATATGTTTTCTCATATAGTCAAACAAACTTATTTATTACTAAATATTAATTACATAATAAATATAGACACTAGAAAAAAAAGGCTTCTACGTCGTCAATATAATGTCGATTAAATCACAAACCGACGTTGCCAAAAACACGATGACATTTTTATAAATAAATGAACATATATGATGTCGGTTTCTAATAAATCGACGTCGTTATACATAGATGATGTCGGTTACCACTTACAACCGTTCTCAAAAGCACAGTAAAAATAAAAATTCAAAATTTGAACTTTTTATTTTGGTGGTGAGGAGATAACGTCAGTTGGGAGAGGCCAACCGACGTTATCTGGAGGCAATATGACGTTGATTATTGGGCAAGAACCGACGTCATGTGTGGAGCGACATTGTGGGGGTGAATTGGGGTGAATTTTGGGTAAAATTAGGTTAGAATGACGTCAGTTGGGCTCTCCCAACCAACGTCATTGGGGATAACGTTGGTTCCCCTCTCCCAACCGACGTTATCCCCCTTGTTTATTCCCCTAGCGCGCTTTCTCTTTCACTTTTTCTTCTTTCTCCCATTGCACGCGCCTCCTCCGTCACTGTTCCGAGCCTTCCTTCTCCGTTTTCGACCTCCGTTCTTGCTTCCTTCACCTCCATTTGTAGTTTCCTCCTTCATTACAGTTGGTTGCTTGCTTTGAACAGTGTCATTCTCGTTGAAGCTTTGTTTGAGGTAGACATTTCGCTATAAGCTTCGTTTCTCCATCTTTTTTTTTTATTTCGATGGTTTAAATGTTTTATTGACTATTTGTTTGGTTTTGATGGTTTTGCAAGTGTTTGTTTCGCTGCATTTGTCTTTTGGAGATAATCTCTTTGTAAAGTTGTCGCCGCCGCACCACTGATCTACAAGAGGTATGTATTGAAATGTTATTTTGTATTTTATTTGATCATTGTTGAATATTAAAATGCTTGATTGATTGGAATGCTTGTGTGTATTAAAATTTTATTTGTGTGTAGTTTGATATATAAGAAACGCGTTTGGGTTGAGTCCGGGGATGATAATTTTGTATTTTATTTGAGCATTCTTGAATATTAGAATGCTTGTTTTGGAATGCTTGTTTGTATTGAAATGATATTTGTGTATAGTTTGATAAATAAGAAAGGTGTTTGGGTTGAGTCCGGGGATGTTCGATCCCCGACAATGTTGTATTTTATTTGGTCATAAAGTAATCTGTATGAAAATCTTTCACTAAAATGTAGTGATGGATCGAAGTTGGATAAATGTTAGTCGGATCAGTGATGTGTATGAGAAAGGTGTTGAAGATTTTTTAAAAAGTTGTGATTTTTATTAATAGAATTTATTTAAGTTATCACTTTTAAAATAGTAATAATAATAATAATGATGATGATGATGATGATCAAATTAACATAATAATTAATACAATCATCAATTTAATTTTTAGACGAAGATAAGACATTATATGCTCCAATTTAGACTTAATTATAACTTTGAGTGACAACCAATTATGAATAGGAACTTTAAACTCAATGAAAGGAAAGACATTAATATCGAATGTTCTAACTTAAGGATCTGAATATCTTTTGGCTATAACATTTTGATCTGGTAAAATCATTCATGTATTCAAATGAAAGGAATGAGCATAGTTTTATGGAGGAGGAAAGGTAGATGGTCCAACATTGCAAAATCTTATAACATTTATGGAAATTATATAAGCAAAATAAGGAGGCAAGATAAAAATGTTGCAAAAGTGCAACAAATACAAGAGGAGTTATGTTGAGAAGGAGAAAAGTCAAGGCGTCCAGTAGAGGATTTCATAAGAAAAGAGTTGTTTTATTATAGGAATGATGAATTATAGTAAATGCTTAGAGCCACCTGACTTCAAAAACATGAATTAGAAAAGGTACATGGCTTTCAACCATTCTTAACAATAATTTGAATGAGTTTTATACTAGAACATTATGCTTTAACAATGATCATCCGTTTTACGAGACCTTAGGACCTAAATTTGTATATAAAAAGAAAATTGCAACCAAATGTTGAGTTATGAAAGTTCAGATGGTGTTTGGTGTAAGATGTTTGTTAGAATGTTGATTTATATGACCCTTAATTGGTTTAGACCTTCTAAGAGGAACTTTATAATGTCTTTTAGGTGTTCTTAAGATTATTCCTAAACACAATTTGTATCCAACAAAATAAACCTCCAAGGGTGGGAGATCTCTTTATTATGCAACAATGGGAGGAAGTAATCTCTTAAAATGCACCTAAAGAATTTATGTAAAGTCATGGTACAAATACCTTAATAAAATGAAAATATGTTCATGGATGCCTTCATAAGGGGTTTAAGAGCAGACCTTCTGGAGAGTCATTGATTTCAACAACAATTAGATTACATGGTGGAAGTGGGTCCAAATCTGCATTGTATATAGAAGTAGAGAAAGTTATGATTAAAAAGTGGATAGAGGAAAAGAAGGAAAAAGTCCTATGGGGTAATCAGGGGAAGGGCGAGTAGTTCAGTGGAAATGAGAGCAATCATCCAAGAATGGGGGAAACGCTTTCAGTCGTATAGAGCTACTCGAGCCTACGAGCATATAAATGATAAATTGGATTTTAATCTGACGAATGATCTCGAAATGATAATTTTTGTGAGATGTGAACATCACCAAGTTGTTATAGAAAAACCCTAGGTAGAGATCAAATGTCTTAGTGTCATTTCCACAACACAAATAGACATGACATGGAAAATTGTTATATGTTGTTTCAACATATTGAGAAGTTGGTTAAAGATGGTTTGTTGGAAAGGTACCAAAGGAGGAAGGAAGGCAAAATCCAATGAGAGAAACAATTTGAAAAACAAGAAAATGATCATCATGAAACACTCACTTTAGGTGACTTCAATACAATCATCGAAGGATTTATTGCAGGATTTCTCACAGGTGAAGTGGCAGGCTCTTCATGAAAATGGTATGTCAGATCAATTTTATCATTATCAAGAAACCTATTAAAATAAAGGAGGATAAAAGTCTTAGAATCACTTTCTCCTATAAAGGTCTCAAAGGTATAATTCCACATAAAGACAAGCATGTGTTGTTCTCAATAATAATATGCAATCATAATATTCATAATATTCATTAGGTATTTGTGAATTAATAAAGTTCGACTAATATCCTCCTTTGGGGCACCTTTGTGAGACTTGACATCTCAAGATATTCTTTTGTACCATTTGGAGACGTCTTAGTCGGCTTCTCTTGCAAGCAAGTGGAAGTTCAAGGTCATATAGAGGTAAGGAGGATTTATTTTATAAGGATAATTATACAAAAGTACTCATGATAAGGTATGTAGTCTTTAACGAACACTCTTCATATAATTTTTTGTTAAGAAAACCTTCGTTAAATAAGTTGAGATTTGTAGTATCAAATATTCATTTGAAAGTGAAATATCCAATAAATAGAAAGTTTGGTTGGTGTTATAAAGGTAGATTAAGATGTGACACAACACTGTTAAATGGAAAGTTGAAGAATAAGAGGAGTAACTTTGTGTTACAAAACAAACGAATCATCATCATTCTTGATTTAGACCCAAGGGTATCATTTAAAGAAATATGTTTCCAATTGGTAAAAAGTTTGAAAGAAGTATTTCTAGAAAAAAAAAGAAAAAAAAAAGGTAAACATAGGATTTCAGTTCGAGGAGGATTTGGAAAAATGGTTGATTACCATTTTAAGAGAGAACATTAGGGCATTTTTTCCTAGTTGGCAAAAGATATGCCACTTATAAATTTGGAAATTTTGCATCATAAATTGTAATGAATGTCAGACAAAGCTGATAATTCAAAGAAGGAGAAAGTTGGGTGAAGAAAAAAGATTGACAATGTTAAATGAAATCAGTAAGTTGAAGGAGGCAAATCATGTTTGAGAAATCCAATATTCAATTTAGTTGTCCAATTAGGTAATAGTGAATTGAATATGAATAAATGCTCAACTAACATTAGTATGAGAATGAGAAGTTTGACAAATATTAAGGAACTACAATAGTTGATAGAACAATTGATATTGTTGTCTAAATTATTATTAGCAAGTGGAGATAAAGGATTTCATATTTTCAATGCCTAAAGAAAAATGAATTGTGTGGATCAAGGAGTGCAAGGAAGTTTTTATCAAACTCAAAGAAACGTTATCTCACCCATTGATCTTGACAAAGTATTTAAGACCATTTCCAATATATGTATATGTGACAACAAAGTGTTACTAAGAATAAAAATCATATAAACAAATAGAATGAGCAAGATATACCCTTTATGACTCAACCTTTGAGGTATTATTTATAACTTTAATGTGATAATAACAACTAATTTAATTATTGTGGAAAAAAATATCTATGAAGAAAATGATAAAGTTTGCAATTGAGTTATCTAAAGATTAAACATAATTAATATATGCTCTGACTTGAAGTATGTTAAGATTATATAGTTAGGGTCAATCATCCCACTTGAGGTATTGTTCGTTTTGAAACAACTTAGAGTTCTGAACTTCGTCATGATTTTGTCCTTAAAAAACAACGACTCTTCAATGACGTGCAACTGTTAGACATAGTAAAATAATATATATATATATA
>Ga0209489_106496_pt1 | contig 18732 bp, 10 predicted proteins | sample SiratrowhiteBW_FD_187527 | JGI IMG/M metagenome (GOLD analysis project Ga0209489, IMG submission 187527) | Root nodule microbial communities of legume samples collected from California, USA - Siratro white BW (SPAdes) (version 2) | ecosystem: Host-associated > Plants > Roots > Nodule | place...
TCTGGTCCAGTAGGCTCCAACAGGTTTTCCAATCAACCCGTGTCTAGCGTAGTCTAACACTCCATCAAGATATGCTCTTTATTGTCTTCATCAAATCACATGCTTAGCTATGGTGCTAACAATCTTCTCCAATTTGATGAAGGCAATCTGATGTGTGTTGAGTTTATCAGTCTGAACCTGAAATACTTGTCTTTGCACTCAAACAGTTTATTAATATCATAAGGTCTAATAGGTTCAGAGCAAAAATATCAAATCAACTGATTGAGCTAAAACACAGTTAATTAAATTTCTTCTTGTATCCAGACTCAGTTTGTTTAGATCAAGATGTTTTACTCCTCCATACTTTGATGTCCTTTAAAAGCATATAAAGAGATTAATAACATAAGGCAAATATTTTTCAGTCGTACTAATGAGAAACGATTAGAGGTGCACCCAAAATAGTGTAGGTATGTTTCGGGTGCAAAACCTAGTCATCCAAACCTGATTTCCAACTTTGTCTGCTCCGGGCCTGCACCGATGGTTTTCGGGACTGGAAAAGTCATCAAAATTTGACCGAAACATATTTTATCCGTACTCAGAGGAAATGATAAGAACTGCACCTCAAATAGTGTGGGTTTGTTTTGGGTGCAAAAACAAGTCATCCGGGCCCAGATTTCAAATTTGCTTGCTCGAGGTCTGCTTTGGTGGTGTCTGGGCCCGGAAAAGTCGTCAAAATTTGATCGAAATATTTTTCAGCCAAACTAACGAGAAACAATAAGAGCTACACCCAAAATAGTGCGGGTAAATTTCGGATGCAAAATCGAGTCATCCGGACCCGGTTTCCAACCTTTCCTACTTTGGGCCTGCTCCGATGGTGTTCAGGTCCGGAAAAGTTGTCAAAATTCAACCAAAATATTTTGAGCCGTACTGACAGGAAACGATAAGAATTGCACCCTAAATAGTGTGGGTTTGTTTCAGGTGCAAAACCAAGTCATCCGGGGTGGATTTTGCAACTTTGCTTGCTCGAGGCCTGCTCTGATTGTGTCTGGGCTCGGAAAAGGCGTCAAAATTTGACCGAAACATTTTTCAGCCGTACTGACAAAAAACGATTAGAACTGCACCCCAAACAGTGTGCCTATGTTTCAGGTACAAAATCGAGTCATTTGAGCCTGGTTTTCAAATTTGCCTGCTCAAGGCCTGCTCCGGTGGTGTCTGGGCCCAGAAAAGTCGTCAAAATATGATCGAAACATTTTTCAATTGTATTGACAAGAAACAATAAGAATTGCACACCAAACAGTGGCATATGTCTCAGGTGCAAACCGGAGTCATCCAGGTTTGGTTTTCAGCTTTACCCGCTTAGGTGGTGTTCAGGCCCGGAAAAGTCGTCAAAATTCGTTTAAAAAACTTTTCAGCTATATTGATGAGAAATGATAAGAATTACAGCCCAAACAGTGTCGGTATGTTTTGGGTCCAAAACTGAGTCATTTGGGCCCGATTTTTGACTTTGCCTACTCCAGGCCTACTCCAGGCCTGCTCCAGAGTGTATGGGCCCGGACATGTAAAAATTTGACCAAAATATTTTTCAGCTGTAATGACTGAAATCGATAAGAATTGCACCCAAACAGTGATGGTATTTTTCGAATTCAAAACCAAGTCATCCGGACCTGATTTTCAACTTTGCCTGCTCGGAGCCTGCTCCGGTGGTGTCTGGCGCCGAAAAAGTCATCAAACATTGACCAAAAAAGTTTTCAGCCGTATTGACGAGAAACGATAATAACTGCACCCCAAACAGTCTGGATATGTTTCGGGTGCAAAACCGAGCCATTCGGACCCGATTTCCAACTTTGCCTACACCGGTGGTTTTTGAGCCCGAAAAAGTTGTCAAAATTTGACTAAAATATTTTTCAGTCGTACTGACGGAAAATGATAACAACTGCAGACCAAACAATGCACATATGTTTCGGGTGCAAAACTGGGCCATCGGGGCTTGGTTTTCAACTTTACTTGCCCTGGTGGTGTTTGGGCCAAGAAAAGTCGTGAAAATTCAACAAATTTCTTTTTCAGCCATACTGACGAGAAATGATAAGAATTGCACCCCAAACATTGTGGTATATTTCGAGTCCAAACTTAGTCATCCGAGCCCAAATTTCAATTTTGCCTGCTCCGGGCCTTCTCTGGTGGTGTCTAGGCCCGAAAATATTGCCAAAATTCGACCGATACATTTTTTAGTCGTATTGACTGAAATCGATAAGAACTGTACCCAAACAACGTGGGTGTTTTTTCGGTTGGAAAACTGAGTCATCCAGGGCCAGTTTTCAACTTTGCCTGCTCGAAACTTGCTTCGGTGGTGTAAAATAAGGTTTAGATCGAGGTCAAGAGGAGGGGTGAATTGAACTTTCAAAATCTTTTCGCAAATCTGATTTGTTATTGAAATAGAAAATGAAAATTCTTGATTCAATCAATCAACTCGTGTAATTCTGGAATGTCCAGTAAACAATCAATTGTGCACAGCGAAAATTATTAAAGAAAAACCCAGAAAACAGTTTCAGTATAGAAATGTGTTAGTCCAGATTCAAGATGATTAAAAACAATCTAGTAGATTAAAAATAATCCAGAAACACAGTTGATTCAGAAATATGTAAACAGATGTTCAGAATATAATCAACAATATGATCAGATTTTAATCCAGTCAATTTAAATGATAACAGCAGTTGAATAAAAGAAATCAAGAAGAGTAGGGAGAAAAGCAAGAACACAGAATTTTTATCCTGGTTCGCCCTTCCTCAAGGGCTACGTCCAGTCCTTTGCAAACTAGCAAAGATTTCCACTAAAAAGATCAGTTTACAACCCTTGCTCCCAACAAGTTACAAACTGCTCCCAGCAGTAAACACACACCTCACTGAACCCTTTAGCTAGTGTGTAACCAGTGCAGAAACCCACTGCACCACAACACTTGCAATATGCAAGCAACACTGCTCCCCGCAGCACTCACACTCTACTGAACCCCTCAGCAGATGTGAGACCAGTGCAGAAACCCACTGCACCAACTCAATTACAAACCCAGTAATTGAAAACAACAAACAGATTACAGAATAACAAGGTCAGAAATAATCATACAGTACTTCTACACAGAATAGATTATAAAGAATGAAGATCAGGTGTAGAAGACTTAGCTTTGGTCCAGAACCAAAGTCGCAAGAACCTCACTCAAGGATGCTTAAAGATTCACGTTGAAAAGCTTTCCCAAAGGATGATGGCACAAAATGGGCGTTCTATCTCACTTAGAAAATCTCAAGGAATGCTTTTCGAAAGTCTTAGATCAACTGAAAATGATAGTGCCCATTCCTGTAAATACCCAAATCAGTTTTAAAAATAGCTTAGCTGTCACAGTTCAATTAATTGAACAAACCATTCAATCGATTGAATTGACCGTTAGTTGACCCAGTCAAAGATTCCAGTTGTAACAGAAATAACTGTCGCATTCAATCGATTGTTTTAGAAATTCAATTGATTGAAAAACCTTTTCTAGCAAAAAATAGTTTGGGCAATTTTTCTTAAAAACAGTTTTAACAAAAATATTTGTGAATCTTTTTAGCACCTCAGGAATGATGAACCATGCCACTAATGATTAAGGACTAAGCCAATCACCAACACACAAACCCAACTAAGAACCAAGACCGAATCACCCAACCATCTTCATGTTGGCACAAAGTCTTCACTTGAACAATTTTGGTCCAGGTTGGTTCCAATAGATTCTTCATGAGGCAGTCTTCATCAGCTCACATGCTAGGCATTGATCTAACATAGTCCAGATTCAATCTATCAGAAACTTCAGCAAGCAATAGTCTTTATTGACTTCATCAAATCACATGTTTAGCCTTGGTGCTAACAGGTGGTGTACAGGGCAAGAAAAGTCATCAAAATTAGACCGAGAAAGTTTTCAAATGTACAAACGAGAAATGATAAGAACCACACCCAAACAATAAGGGTATTTTTCAGATTAAAAGTCGAGTCATCCAGGCTCGGTTTTCAACTTTGCCTGGACAGAGCCTGTTCCGGTGGTGTGCGGCGCCGAAGAAGTCTTCGAAATTTGACCAAAAATGTTATCACTCGTATTGACGAGAAATAATAATAACTGCATTCCAAACGGTCTGGGTAAGTTTTGGGTGCAAAGTCGAGCCATTCGGACCCAGTTTCCAACTTTGCCTGCTCCGAGGGTTTTTGGGCCTGGAAAAGTCGTCAAAATTCGACTGAAACATTTTTCAGCCGTACTGACTGGAAACGATAATGTTAAGACCAGTGAGTTGCTATGAAGATTTGATGAAACCAACCATGTGAAGAAGTTCAAGACCATGTGATCATAAGTGGATTGCATGAAGAATTCATGAAGATTGAGAGGCTCGGTCTAGAACTTAGGATTGTGTGTTGTGTGGCAAGTTTGATTCTATTCAGCAATATAAGCATTCTCAATCAAGGATAAGCTCCATGTTTTCAAATCTGATTTAACCAAGGTTTTGAGAAATTACTAAAATTAGATTTTAAGTTTTGAACAATTGTTTTAACTAACTGGAGAAAAACAGTCGACTATTTGACAAAACAGTCGACTGAATTTTAAATGACAGTTGTCTATAAATAGTTGGCGCAAAATTTTGGAACATAACGGAAACCATTCTAAATCATTTTCCAATCAGTGCTTTGAGTTTTCCAAGAGAGTGAAAAAACGCCCCAGTAGTTTTTGTAATCAAGATCATTTGAAATGCTCTTTAAGAATTGTTTTCTCATTACTGCTGGAGCTTTAAATTGACTGTTGTTGCTATACTACTGATCTGATCATTATGAATAAGCCTTCTATACCTTTTCTTCATTACTTTTGTAATCTGTTGTATAAAAGTGCTTGTTTTGCTGAGTTTGTAATAATTCTTTCATAGTACTGAAATTTATTCTGTTGTGAGTTACCTGGGTTGGTAATTCTGTTTGTACAGTGGGTTCTGTACAGGTTGTAATTTGCTAAGGGGATCAGTAAGGGGTTTTCTGGGTTTTACAGTGGATTCTGTATAGTTCTTGATCTGATGTAGGTTTCAGTCGATTGTTTTCTGCGGGGAGCAGTGTATTCTTGTGGGTAGCAAGTGGTTGAATTTCTGTAAACTGATCTAGTTTTATCTTTTATAGTGTAAATCCTTACAGTGGTGTAAGGGACTAGACTTAGCCCTTGTGGAAGGGTCTTGTTCTCTCTTGCTCTCTCTTGACTGTTCTTGATAAATCTTGTTAATCTTATTGAGTTTTAGAATCTAATAACAACTCATTAACAAGTTTAATTGATTAGTTCTGGTTAATATTTGAGTATTTCTTAAATCATAAAATACATCTATAAACAGTTTATTCAACTCTTTTCTAAAACAGATAGATTTCTAATTCGCTGGGTTTACTATTCATTAGTCAGTTTTTCCAGAAAAGTTGATTTGTCACAATCAGTGGTTAAAAACTATTTTTTGATATTAAACCAAATTTGTTCTTGTTTGATAATAGGTTCTTTAATTTGTAATTCATAATAAATTTAGAATTGATCTAATTCTTTGAGTTCTTGGATTAATCTTTAAATACTATTTTTACTGCACATTGTATTTTTTCCAGAATTTGCTTAACAGTTTACTGCTTTTCCAGTTTACTGATTCTGGGTGATTACCTTTATTCTGGAATTTTTTTGAACCTTTGCTGATTGCAATTTTCTATCATCTTGAATAGTTTCTTTAAAGATTTGTCATTTCTCACATTGAAAAGTACATTTACGAAAAGTTTTAAAGGAGTTCAATTCACCCCACCTATTGAACTTGGCCAAAACATATTTTACAGATAAGACCTGCAGATCAAACAGTGCGCATATATTTCGAGTGCAAAATCGAGTAATCTAGGCCTGATTTTCAAGTTTACCTGCTCCGGTGGTGTTCGGGCTTGGAAAAGTCAACAAAATTTGACCGAAATATTTTTCAGCCGTACTGACGAGAAATTATAAGAATTTCTCCCCAAACATCGGTATATTTCAAGTTCAAACTAAGTCATCCGGGGTCAATTTTCGAATTTGCCTGCTCTGGGCCTGCTCTGGTAGTGTCTGGGCCCGGAAATGTCATCATAATTTGACCGGTAAGTTTTTCAGCCGTATTGACTAAAGTCGATAAGAAATGCACCCAAACAATGTGGGCATTTTTCGGGTTGAAAATTGGGTCATTCGTGCCCGATTTTCAACTTTGCCTGCTCGGAACCTGCTCCAGTGGTGTACCGAGCCATAAAAGTCTTCAAAATTAGACCGAGAAAGTTTTAAGTCGTACAGACGAGAAACGATAGGAATCACACCCAAAACAGTCTGGGTATGTTTCGGGTGCAAAACTGAGTCATCCGGACGCGGTTTACAACTTTGCCTGCTCTGGGGTTGCATCGGTTGTTTACGGGCAAAGAAAAGTTTTCAAAATTCAACCGAAACATTTTTCAGCCTTACTGACGAGAAACAATAAGAACTGCACTCCAAATAGTATGGGTTTGTTTCGGGTGCAAAACAAAGTCATCCGGGCCCAATTATTAAATTTGCCTGCTCGGGGCCTACTCTGGTGGTGTTTGGGCTTGAAAAGTAGTAAAAATTTGACCGAAATAATTTTCAGTCGTACTGACGGAAAACGATAACGAATGCACACCAAGCAGTGCGCGTATGTTTCGGGTCCAAAATCGAGTCATTCGGGCCCGATTTTCAACTTTACCTACATCGATGGTGTTCGTTCCCAGAAAAGGCTTCAAAATCTGACCAAAAAAATTTTCAGCCATAATAACACGAAACGATAAGAACTGCACCCCAAACAGTATGGGTATGTTTCAGGTACAAAACCAAGTCATCCGGGTCTGTTTTCAAAATTGCCTGCTCTGGGCTTTGCTTTGGTGTCCGGACCCAAAAAAGTAGTCAAAATTTGACCGAAATTTTTTTCAGCCGTATTGACAAGAAACAATAAGAACTGCACACCAAACAGTGTGCGCATGCTTCGTGTCTAATACGGGCCCGATTATTAAATTTGCGTGCTCGGGGCCTGTTCTAGTGGTGTTCGGGCTTGGAAAAGTCATCAAAATTTGACAAAAATATTTTAGCCGTATTGACGAGAAATGATATGAATTGCTCCCCAAACAACGTCGGTATGTTTTGGGTCTAAATATGAGTCATCTGAGTCCGGTTTTCAACTTTGGCTGCTTCGTGCCTGCTACGATGGTGTCCGGGCCCAAAAATGTCGTCAAAATTCGACTGAAACATTTTTCAGCCGTATTGACTTAAATTGATGAGAACCGCACCCAAACACTGTGAGTATTTTTCAGCTTCAAAACTGAGTCATCTGGGCCCGATTTTTAACTTTGCCTGCTTGGAGCCTGCATCGGTAGTGTCCGGGACGGGAAAAGTCATAAAAAATTGATCAAAAAAGTTTTTTGCCATACCAACTCGAAATAATAAGAACTGCACCCCAAACAGTCCGGATATGTTTTGGGTGCAAAATCGAGTCATGCCAATTCGTACTAAAAGGAAAATTTGACCGAAACATTGTTTAGCCGTACTAAAAAGAAATGATAAGAACTGCACCCCAAAAAGGGGTGGGAATGATTCAGGTGCAAAACCAAGTTATCCGAGCCCGGTTTTCAGCTTTACCTGCTCCGGTGGTGTTTGGGCCTGAAAAAGTAGGCAAAATTCGATCGAAATATTTTTCAGCCGCACTGACAGGAAATTATAAGAATTGCACCCCAAATAGTGTGGGGCCTGCTTCGGTGGTGTCTGGTCCCACAAAAGTCATCAAAATTTGATTGATACAATTTTAAGTCGTTTTGACGAGAAACGATAAGAACTACACCTCAAATAGTGTGGGTATGCTTCTGGTATAAAACCAAGTCATCGGGACCCAGTTTTCAACTTTGCCAGCTCGGGGTCTGCTCAGGTGGTGTCGGTGCCTGAAAAAGTCATCAAAATTTGACCAAAACATTTTTCAGTCGTACTGATGGGAAACAATATGAATTACACCTTAATCAATGTGGGTATCTTTCGGGTACCAAAACGAGTCATCCGAGACCGACTTTGAACTTTGGTTGTTCTAGGCATGCTCTATTGGTGTACGAGCCCGAAAATGTCATCAAATCCGACCAAAATTTTTTTTAGTCGTACTGACGGGAAATAATAAGAACTGCACCCCAAAGAGTGTGGGTATGTTTTGGGTGCAAAATCGAGTCATCCGAGTCCAGTTTTTAACTTTACCTTCGGTGGTGTTCGGGCCCGAAAAAGTTGCCAAAATTTGATCGAAACTTTTTTCAGCCGTACGGAGGGGAAGTGATAGAAACATTGTAGGTATGTTTTGGGTGCAAAACCTAGTCATTTGGCCCGGTTTTCAACTTCAACCACTCCGGTAGTGTTCAGACCTGAAAAAGTCGTCAAAATTCAACTGAAACATCTTTCAACCGTACTGACGGAAATGATAAGAATTGCACCCTAAATCGTATGGGTATATTTCGGGTGCAAAACGAAGTCATCCTGGACCGATTTTCGACATTACTTGCTTTGGTGGCGTTTTGGGCTTGGAAAAGTCGTCAAAATTCGACCGAAACATTTTTCAGCCGTATTGACAGTAATGATAAGAATTGCACCCCAAACAGGATGGGTATGTTTCGGGTGCAAAATCGAGTCGTTTGGTCCCTGTTTTTTACTTAACCTGCTCCGGTGGTGTTCGGGCCCGGAAAAGTCGGCAAAATTCGATCAAAATATTTTTCAGCCGCACTGACGGGAAATTATAAAAACTGCACCCCAAACAGTATATGGGGCCTGCTCTGGTGGTGTCTGGTCCCGCAAAAGTCGTCAAAATTCGTTTGATACAATTTTAAGTCGATTTGACGAGAAACGATAAAAACTGCACCTCAAAGAGTGTGTGTATGTTTCTGGTACAAAACCAAGTCATCGGGGCCCGGTTTTCAACTTTTCCAGCTTGGGAACTGCTGATGGGAAACGATAGAAAATGCACCTTAAATAGTGTGGGTATCTTTTGGGTACCAAACTGAGTCATACGGGTCTGACTGAACTTTTGCAGCTCCGAGGAAACTTCGTCAAATTCGACCAAAACATTATTCAATCGTAGTAATGGGAAACAGTAAGAACTGCACCTCAAAGAGTATGGGTATGTTTTGGGTGCAAAATCGAGTCATTCGGGTCCAGTTTTCAACTTTCCCTTCTCTGGTAGTGTTTGGGCTTGAAAAAGTTGCCAAAATTTGATCGAAACTTTTTTTAGTCGTACTGATGGGAAATGATAAAAATTGCACCGTAAACTGTGTGGGTATATTTCAGGTGCAAAACCAAGTCATGCGGGCCCGATTTTCGACTTTACCTCCTCTGGTGGTGTTTGGGCTCGGAAAAGTCATCCAAATTTGACCAAAATATTTTTCAGCCGTACTGACAACAAACAATAAGAACTGCACCCGAAAGAGTGTGGGTATGTTTTAGGTGCAAAATCAAGACATCCGGGCCCAATTTTCAGCTTTACCTGCTCTGATGGTGTTCGAGCTTGGAAAAGTCTGCAAAATTCGATCGAAACATTTTTCAACCGCACTTACGGGAAATTATAAGAACTGCACTCCAAACAGTGGGGGGCCTGCTCGTGTGGTGTCCGGTCCCCAAAAAGTCACTAAAATTAGAACAAAACATTTTCCAGCCGTACTGATGGGAAATAATAAGAACTACACCCAAAAAAGTCTGGGTATGTTTTGGTTGCAAAATCGAGTCATTCGGGTAGGGTTTTCAACTTTACATTCTTTGGTAGTGTTTGGGCCCGAAAAAGTCGCCAAAATTCGATCGAAACATTTCTCAGCCGCAGTGACGAGAAATTATAAGAACTGCACACCAAACAATGTGGGGTCTGCTCTGGTGTTGTCCAGTCTCGCAAAAGTCGTCAAAATTCGATTATATAATTTTAAGTCGTACCGACGAGAAATGATAAGAACTGCACCTCAAATAGTGTGGGTATGTTTATGGTACAAAACCAAGTCATTGGGGCCCAATTTTCAACTTAGCCTGCTCGGGGCCTGCTCCGATGGTGTGCGGGCCCGAAAATTTTGTAAAAACTTGACAGAAACATTTTCAGTCGTATTAGCGGGAAATGATAAGAATTGCACATCGAATAGTGTGGGTATGTCTCGGGTGCAAAATTGAGTCATCTGGGCCCCGTTTCCAACTTTGCCTACTTCGGTGGTGTCTAGGCTTGGAAAAGTCGTCAAAATTAGACCGAAACATTTTTTCAGATGTAATGGCGAGAAATGATAAGAACTGCATTCCAAATAGCGTGGCTAGGTTCCGGGTGAAAAATTGAGTCATCGGGGCCCGGTTTTCAATTGTCCCTGCTCCTGTGGTGTCTGGTTCAAGAAATGTCGTCAAAATTTGATCGAAATTTTTTTCTGCCGTATTGATTGAAAATTATAAGAACTGCACCTAAACAGTGTGGGCTCAAAACCGAATCATCCGGGCCCTGTTTTCAACATTGGCTGCTCGCAACCTACTCGAGTCGTGTTCGGGGTTGGAAAAGTCGTCAAAATTTGACCGAAAAAGTTTTCAGTTGTACTGACGAAAAATGATAATAGCTGCATACCAAATAGTGTGGATGTGTTTCAGGTGCAAAACTAAGTCATTCGGGCTCGTTTTCAAGTTTGTCGACTCCGGTGGTGTCCAGGCATGGAAAAGTTGTCAAAATTAGACCGAAACATTTTTCCAGATGCAATGGCGGGAAACGATAAGAACTGCATTCCAAACCGTGTGGCTACGTTCCGGGTGCAAAACAGAGTCATTCTCGCCCGGTTTTGAAATTTGTCTGCTCTGGTGGGGTTCGAACCCGAAAATGTTATCAAAGTTCGACGAAAACAGTTTTCTGCCATATTGACTGAAAATGACAAGAACTGCACACCGAAAAGTGTGGGTATGGTTCGGGTGCAAAACTGATTCATCTGGGGGTCGTTTTTAACTTTGCTTGCTCCGGTGGTGTCTGCGCTTAGAAAAGTCGTCAAAATTAGATTGAAACATTTTATCAGATGCAATGGCGGGAAACGATAAGAACTGCATTCCAAATTCCCAGCTCGAAGCCTACTCCGATGGTGTCCGGGCCCGGAAGATTCGACCGAAACATTTTTCAGCCGTACTGACTAAAAATGATAAGAACTACACCCAATCAATGTGGGTTCAAAACCGAATCATCCGAGCCCGGTTTTCAACTTTGCCTGCTCAGAGTATACTCCAGTGGTGTCCGGGGCCAAAAAAGTCTTCAAAATTTGACCGAAAAAGTTTTAAGTCGTACTGACGAGAAACGATAAGAACTGCACCACAGTGTAGGTATGTTTCGAGTCTAAACCCGAGTCATCCGAACTCGGTTTAAAACTTTGCCTGCTTCGGGACTGCACCGGTGGTTTTCGGGCCCAGAAAAGTCGTTTAAAATTGATCGAAACATTTTTCAGCCGTAATGAAGTGAGACGACAAGAATTGCACCCCAAATAGTGTGGGTTTGTTTTGGGTGCAAAACCAAGTCATTCGGGCATGGTTGTCAACTTTGCTAGCTCGGGGCCTACTCTGGTGGTGTCCGGACCCGGAAGTGTCGTCAAAATTCGGTCAAAACGTTTTTTCACCGTATTGGCTGAAAATGATAAGAACTGCACCCAAACAGTGTGGGTTCAAAACCGAATCATCCGACCCCATTTTCAACTTTGCCAGCTAGAAGCCTACTCTAGTGGTGTCCAATGTAAAACAAGGTTTAGACCGAGTTCAAGAGGGGGATGAATTGAACTTTCAAAAACTTTTCGCAAATCTGATTTATTCTTGAAGTAGAAAATGAAAGTTCTTTATTCAATCAATTGACTATGTAATTCTAGATTGTCCAGTAAACAATCGATTGTGCACAACGGAAAATATCAGAGATAAACCCAGAAATCAGTTAAACCCAGAAAACAGTTTACAGTAAAAAAAATGTTAATCCAGATTTAACATGTTTAAAACGCAATCCAGAATCACAGTTGATTATGTAAACAGATGTTCAGAGTATGATCAACAGTATGAACAAATTTTAATCCAGTCAATTTTAAGTGATGGCAGCAGTTTAATAAAAGAATTCAAGAAGAGTAGGGAGAAAAGAAAGAACACAGAATTTTTATCCTAGTTCACCCTTCCACAAGGGCTACGTCCAGTCCTTTGCAAACTAGCAAAGATTTCCACTAAACAGATCACAAGATCAGTTTACAACCCTTGCTCCCAGCAAGTTACAAACTGCTCCCAGCAGTAAACCCACACCTCACTGAACCCCTCAGCTAGTGTGTAACCAGTGCAGAAACCCACTGCACCACAACACTTGCAGTCCGCAAGCAACACTGCTCCCCGCAACACTCACCCTCTACTGAACCCCTCAGCAGATGCGAGACCAGTGCAGAAACCCACCGCACCACAACACTTGCAGTCCGCAAGCAACACTGCTCCGCGCATCACTCACCCTCTACTGAACCCCTCAGCAGATGCCAGACCAGTGCAGAAATCCACTGCACCAACTCAATTACAAACCCAGTAATTGAAAACAACAAACAGAATCCAGATCAACAGGATCAGAAAAGATCACAGAGTACTTCTACACAAAACATATTACAAAGAATGAAGATCAGGTGTAGAAGACTTAGTTTAGGTCCAGAACCAAAGTAGCAAGAACCTCACTTCAAGGATGCTTCAAAGATTCACGTTCTTGGAGGTTTCTTGATTTGAAAAGCTTTGCCAAAATAATGATCGCACAAAAGGGGCAATATCTCTCTTAGAAAATCTCAAGGAATGTTTTTCGAAAGTTTTTGTTAACTGAAAATGATAGTGCGCATTCCTTTAAATACCCAAATCAGTTTTAAAAATAGCTTAGCTGTCACAATTCAATTAATTGAACAAACCATTCAATCGATTGAATTTGACCGTTAGTTTGACCCAGTCAAAGGTTTCAGTTGTAACAACAATAACTGTATTTCAGTTGTAACAGAAATAATTGTCACATTCAATCGATTGTTTTAGAAATTCAATTGATTGAAAAACCTTTTTCCAGCAAAAACATTTTGGGTTATTTTTATTAAAAACAGTTTTAATAAAAATATTTGTGAATCTTTTTAGCACCTCAGAAGTGATGAACCATGCCACTAATGTTTAAGGACTAAGCCAATCACCAACACACAAATCCAACTAAGAACCAAGACCTAATCACCCAACTATCTTCATGTTGGCACAAAGTCTTCACTTGAACAATTCTGGTCCAGGTTGGTTCCAACAGATTCTTCATGAGGGAGTCTTCCTCAGCTTCACATGCTAAGCCTTGGTGCTCAGAATATTGACTTCATCAAATCACATGCTTAGCCTTGGTGTTAACATCCAGGGCCGAAAAAGTTGTCGAAATTTGACTGAAAACTGCATCCAAACAGTATGGGTATGTTTCGGTTGTAAAACATAGTCATCCGGGCCCGGTTTTCAACTTTAACTACTACGATGGTGTTCTGCCTGGAAAAGTCGTCAAAATTCAACTGAAACATTGTTCAACCGTACTGATAGGAAATGATAAGAATTGCACCCTAAACCGTGTGGGTATATTTCGGGTGCAAAACCAAGTCATCTGGTCCCGATTTTTGACTTTACCCGCACTAAACATTTTGCGCTCGAAAAAGTCGTCAAAATTCGACCAAAATATTTTTCAGCCATAAAGACAGGAAATGTAAGAATTGCAACCCAAACACGGTGGGTATGTTTTGAGTGCAAAACCGAGTCATTCGGGCCCGATTTTCAGCTTTACCGTCTTCGGTGGTAATCGTGCCGGAAAAAGTCGTCAAAATTCAACTGAAACATTTTTCATCCGTACTGATAGAAAATTATAAAAACTGTAACCCAAACAGTGTGACGACTGCTCCAGTGGTGTCCGGTGCCGCAAAAGTCGTCAAAATTCGATTGATACAATTTTAAGTCGTACTGACGAGAAACGATAAGACCTGCACCTCAAACAGTGTGGGTATGTTTCTGGTACAAAACCAAGTCATCGGAGTCCGATTTTCAACTTTGCCCACTCGGGGCCTGCACTAGTGGTTTGCAGCGTCGGAAAATTTGTCAAAACTTTATAGACACATTTTCGGTCGTATTAGCAGGAAATGATAAAAACTGCACACCAAATAGTGTGGGTGTGTTTTGGGTGCAAAACTAAGTCATTTGGGCCTCATTTTCAACTTTGCCTGCTCCGGTGGTGTCCGGGCTTGAAAAAGTCGTCAAAATTAGACCGAAACGATTTTTCAGAAAAAATAGCGAGAAACAATAAGAACTGCATTCCAAACAGTGTGCCTACGTTCGGGGTGCAAAACCGAGTCATCCGGGCCCAGTTTTAAACTTTGCCTGCTCCGGTTGTGTCCGGACTCGAAAATGTCGACAAAATTCTACCACAACATTTTTTTCTTGTATTAACTGAAAATGATAAGAACTGCACCCAAATAGTGTGAGTTCAAAACAGAATCATCCGGGCCCGGTTTTACACTTTACTCGCTAAACCGAGTCATAGGGACCCGATTTTCAACTTTGCCTGCTCCGAAGGTGTCTGGACCCGAAAAAGTCGTTAAAATTCGACCAAAACATTTTTTAGCCGTACTAATAGGAAACGATAAGAACTGCGTCCCAAACAATGTGGGTATGTTTCAGGTGCAAAACTGAGTCATCCAGGCCCAGTTTTCATCTTTGCCTTATTGCGACCTCGTTGACGATGACTGACAGCGATCCGAAAATAGAGGAAAAATGTGGGGTGAAAAGAAAGGGATGGAGCGCCACCATAGTTTATTATGGAAAACTATGGAAAACTAAAAAAAAGGAAAAGTAATGATCTGCAAACTAGAGATGAGTTCGAGAGTCGATTACGCGTGGGGAAGGTATTAGCACCTCACAGCACTTGTCCTAAGACAGTACCTTTAATCAAATAAGAAAAATCAAATGTGGTTTATTAAATGTTTATTTTACCCTAAAAATAGAAATAAAATGCAAATAAGAACAAAATAATAATTTTTAAATTAAAGGACCCGACAAGGATTGACCTTGCTCTTACGTATTTCTATCCATAATAGAAAATTAGGGCTCATGTAGTTCTAAAAGAAAATTGAATTGCTCGAGAATTTGGTATTTTTTTATATACATTTATTATTTTTATTTTTGAAAATTAAACTTCATTTTAGATACCGTTAGACGCGTACGACCTTTTGATATTCCAAACGAAGATAAAACTTTTCGAATTAAACCCAACTACCATTTAGGAATTTAATTGAAAATTTAAAAAACAAATTCCACCTAGCGTGTACGGTCATTTGAAAATTTAATTGAAATATTTCAAGTAAAACACAAGAAAAAGATTTTATATATATAAAAAAGCTAAAAAAATCCTTTTGAAATTAATAAAATGGAACAATAATAAAATAAAAAATAAAACCAAAATAAACCCAAAAAAGTTAATTGAATTATTTTAAGTAAAACACAAGAGAAAAAAACTTTATGTAAAAACTAAATATTATCTTTTTAATATTAAATGAAATAATAATAAAATAAATCCAAAAAAATTAAGTTTGAGCACAAGTCAATTGGACTTTTTTTTTTATTTCTTTAATATCACACTGCCATAAAAAAATTTAGACCAAACCTGTCATGCCACGTTACTTTTTTCCCATCTTCTTTATAAAGGGCATTAAAATGCCACAAGGAGGACTGTGGAGCAGTACACAACATAGTTCAATCTATGCCCTCTTCTTTTATTACATTTCCTGCACCCCTTTATTATTCAATTCCCTTATTTTTATGATAATTTCACGTCCATTCTCATGCAATTACATCATAAATCTACAAGCTTTATATATACACCTCTGAGACCCTTCACCATAGCTTCCAACAATGGGATACACTCTGCATCCAATTCCACCATAACTAGTAGCACCTAGACCTGATTCATAACCCACACAAAACCCTCTTGCTTGGTTTATCAAATTCGTGCTTTTAACTAGATATTTACTTAACTTATCCTCACAAATATTAGATGCTTCCTTTACTCAAACATTCTGAAGAAGCACATCATCATCCACGTCTAGATTTAGAGAATCCAATTCACTTTTATGGCATTGGTGCCCCCAGTTAGTAATGAAGGTCTTTCCTTTAAAATTCATGCAATAGTTGATACTGTTTTTCCAAGTCTCTGATCATCTGCAAGAATTCCTTTTGAGCAATATAAACTTGATGATTCCTTTTGAACTATCCATGCTAAAGCAATTCTCTGATGCCTTAAAAGAGGAACTGCCAACAACCCTTCTGGTAGACTAACTTCTGACTTTGGCTGAGATAGATCTTGTAATCTATGAAGCCCGAATATGGACACGCATATGACACGAACATGGACACGTGGATACGGCTAAATTGAAAATTAACGGACACGGGGACACGACAATATATATATATATATATATATATATATATATATATATATATATATATATATATTTATATGAATTTATTAAAATTGATTTATATAGTTAATAATGTGAAAAAAAAAACTTTTATAAAAAAGTCTAATAAAAGATATAACTTCTATATTTAATCTTCATTGAAAACTACACCTTATAATTCTAGTTCATCAATATAGAAGCTGACAATTTCAAGAATTTAGTTTCCTCTTCTTTCTATTTTGAGGAGTTTCACGAGAGAAGACGAAGATTACTATGGACATAAACTAGATCTTCTACCCTTTTAGGTGTCATCTTATTCCTTTTCAAAGAATTTATAAAAGAGTAGGTACTCCAATTCCTTTCACAACAAGAAGAAAAACATGGTTGTCCAAAAATGTCCAACTCTAGTGGTGTCTAGGCCCGAAATATTCGTCAAAATTTGACCGAAATATTTTTCAGTTGTCCTAACGAGAAATGATAAGAGTTGCACCCAAAACAGTGCGGGTATGTTTCAGGTACAAATCCGAGTCATTCGAACTCGGTTTCCAACTTTGCCTGCTCCGGTGGTGTTTAAGTCCTAAAAATTCGACAAATTTTGACCGAAATTTTTTCAGTCGTATTGACGATAAACTATATTAACTGCACCCCAAATAGTATGGGTTTATTTTGGATGAAAAATGAACTCATCCGGTGCCGGTTTTCAACTTACCCTGCTTGGGGCCTGCTCTGATTGTGTCCAGGCCTGGAAAAGGTGTGAAAATCTGATCGAAACATTTTATAGCGGTAACGGAAAACGATAAGAACTGCACCCCAAAAAGTGTGGGTATTTTTCGGGTACAAAACCGAGTCATCCGGGCCTGGTTTTGAAATTTGCCTTCTCAAGGCCTGCTACGATAGTGTTCGGGCCCGGAAAAGTCATCAAAATTTGACTGAAACTTTTTTCAGTCATACTGATGGGAAACGATAAGAACTGCACACCAAAAAATGCGCATATATTTAGTGCGAAAAATTGAGTCATCTAGGCTTGGTTTTCAACTTTACCTATTTCGGTTGTGTCTGGGCCAGGAAAAGTCGTCAAAATTCGACCGAAACATTTTCAGTCGTACTAACGAGAAATGATAAAAGTTGCACCCAAAACAGTGCAGTTATGTTTCGGGTGCAAAACCGAGTCATTCGTGTAAAAAATAGGTTGGACTGAGTTCAAGAGGGGGGTGAATTGAACTTTAAATTTTTTCTCAAAAATGGAAAGTGATTCAAGAATGAGAATGAATTATCTTTAAAATCAATTAACTGCACAGTTCTGGACTGTCCAGTAAACAATTCAGTAAACAGATGCTCAGAATATACAGCGGAAACATTACAGATTCAATCAAACAATTTACTAAACTCTCCAAGAATCAGAATATAATCAACAAGATGATTACATTTTAATCCAGTCAATTGAAATGATAACATCAGTTGAATAATAGCTATCAAGAAGTAGGGAGAAAAGTAAGAATACGGAATTTTTATCCTGGTTCACCCTTCACAAGGGCTACGTCCAGTCCTTTGCCAAACCAACAAAGATTTTCACTAAAATGATCCAAGATCAGTTTTACACCCTTGCTCCCAACAAGTTACACACTGCTCCCCGTAGTACTTACTACTCCAGCAGTAAACCCACCACACTGAACCCTTCAGTTGGTGTTACACCAGTACAGAAACCCACTGCACTGCCCAATTACACTCCAGTAATTGAATACAATAAGAACATAATACAATTCAAGTCAGTCAACCACACTATACACAATCCTTGTGTGTAAATCAATTTGAAAACCGATTGCACAAAAAGGACGCTTATGATCTCTTAGGAATTCTCAAAAGTATATTTCAGAAATCTCAAAGTTATGAAAATGATAGAGACAATTCCTTTTTATAGTCAATTCTGATTTAAAACAACTTAGCTGTCATTGGTTCAATTAATTGAACAAACCATTCAATCGATTGAATTGACCGTTAGTTGACTCAGTCAGAGATTCCAGTAGTAACAGAAATAACTGTCACATTCAATCGATTGTTTTAAAAATTCAATTGATTGAAAAACCTTTTTTAGCAAAAATCAGTTTAGGTTCTTTTTCTCAAACCCGTGTTAATATTGATAAAACCATTTTTTAAAACACATGAATCTTGAGCCTCTTCAAGCGTGATGATCAATATCACTAATGGTTGAGTACCAAGCTCACAAACACATCTACCCAAGCTTAGGGACCTATG
>Ga0209489_106497_pt1 | contig 18730 bp, 7 predicted proteins | sample SiratrowhiteBW_FD_187527 | JGI IMG/M metagenome (GOLD analysis project Ga0209489, IMG submission 187527) | Root nodule microbial communities of legume samples collected from California, USA - Siratro white BW (SPAdes) (version 2) | ecosystem: Host-associated > Plants > Roots > Nodule | place: USA...
CTAAGGACCAAGACCTAAACACCCAACTATCTTCATGTTGGCACAAAGTCTTCACTTGAATAATTCTGGTCCAGGTTGGTTCCAACAGATTCTTCATGAGGCAGTCTTCATCAGCTTCATATGCTAGGCCTTGGTGCTTACAATATTGACTTCATCAAATCACGTGCTTAGCCTTGGTGCTAACACTCTGCCCTTATTCAGTTTTTTCTGTTTGACTTCATTCTATATTTTCAGGTCTCTACCATTGTTGTGTAGACTCTTCTCCACTATAGTTGTGCACACACTGCCATTGTCTCTACTTTTCAGGTTCGTCCACTCAATTTTTCTATTTAATTAATTTACTTTGTTGGTGCTTTATATTAGTTTGTACACTAGGATGATGTTAGGGAGATCTAGATTATAGCACTGTAATTGTATCGCGTTTATCATGACGAGTTGGTATTGAGTCCAGAGATGTTCGATCCCCGACATTTTATGTTTTGTCTAACATTTATGTTTATCATAACATGTTGGTATTGAGTCTGGGGATGTTCGATCCCCAGCATTTTATGTTTTGCCTAATATTTATGTTTATCATGATGTATTGGTACCGAGTCCAGGGATGTTCGATCCCCGACTTTTATGTTTTCTATTATGTGTGGGTATGAGTCCGGGGATGTTCGATCCCTAGCAATTGTAGGTTTCATTTGTGTTTTGTTTAATATGTATGATGTCTTTTTTGTAAACGTAGTCATGGATCGAAGTTGGATAATTGCAAGTCGAATCAGTGATGAGTATGAGAATGGCTTTGAAGAGTTTTTACAATTTGCTAAGAGGAATGGAATAGGAGTAAATAACAAATATTATTGTCCGTGTGTGAATTGTGTAAATATGATAAGACAACATATTGAGTTGATACGAGAGCATGTTCTGTGTGATGGTTTCTTGAAAAGCTATACAATATGGACTTGGCATGGTGAAGTTTTGGAGCAATATTCTAGCAAATCTACAACTGAATGTGAATATTCTAATGTATATTCTAAGGATTGCATGGAAGACATGATTTGTGATATTGGAGAAGATAGTTTCCACCAAGCACATGTGTATGATTCATTGAAAGATGATTTAGTCACATAATTGTATCCCGGTTGCTCTACTTTTTCCCGCAGTATTGTGATTATTTAATATCAAGGCAAGAAATGGATGGATTGATAAAAGTTTAACCGAATTGCTAGAATTTTTTCATCAAATACTTCTATAAGGTAATACATTGCCAAGCAGTCACTATGAGGCGAAGAAGATATTGTGTCCAATGAGTATGGAGTACCAAAAAATACATGCTTGTCCCAATGATTGCATATTGTACAGAAAAGAGTTTGAAGGATTGCATAAGTGTCCTAGATGCGGGTTTCAAGATACAAAGTGAAGGATGATGACGGTGATGATGATGACATGAAAAATGGTCCTCCAACAAAAGTATTGTGGTATCTTCCAATCATACCAATGGAAGAAAATGTGATGGGTTGTTACGACATGCTGCCGATTCACCACAATGGAAGAAAATTGACTCTTTGTATCCTGAGTTTGGAAGAGATCCAAGAAATCTCAGACTTGGTCTTGCAACAGATGGTATGAATCCATAGGATAATTTAAGTAGTAAACATAGTTCATGGCCTGTTTTGCTAATTATTTATAATTTGCCGTATTGGTTGTGCATGAAGAGAAAGTATATGATGTTGTCTATGATGATATCAGGACCAAGGCAACCCGGAAATGACATAGATGTTTACCTAAGTCCTTTGATAGAAGATTTGTGGTTGTTATGGGATGAAGGCGTTGAGGTTTTTGATGCATATGAAAAGGTCAATTTCAATTTGTGAGCATTGTTACTATGGACTATTAATGATTTTCCAGCATATGGAAATCTTAGTAGCTATAGTGTCAAAGGACATCATGCTTGCCCAATATGTGAAGAGAACACGAGTTACCATTAACTAAAATATGGGAGGAAGACATGTTACATTGGCCATCGAAAGTTTTTGAAACATAATCATCCTTATCGTAGGTTGAAAAAAAGATTTTAATGGCTGTCAGGAAGACAAAACTACACCTCCACCCTTAACTGGTGTCAGAGTTTATAATCGAGTAAGCCACATTGAAGTGACTTATTGGAAAACTGTCAAGCATAGTGGGGTGAAAAACATATGGAAGAAGAAATCGATCTTCTTTGAACTTCCATATTGGTCCAAGTTAGATGTTAGACATTGCATAGATGTAATGCACGTGGAAAAGAATGTTTGTGATATTATAATTGGGACATTGTTAAACATTAAAGGAAAGACAAAGGATGGAATAAATGCTCGTAAAGATCTGGTTGAAATGGGTGTTCGGTTGGAGTTACAACCACAACCTCATGGTAAACGAACTTACTTACCACCAGCATGTCATACCCTATCAAAATCTGAAAAGATCGGTTTTTGTAACTGCTTGCGAGGAGTTAAGGTACCACAAGGATACTCTTCAAATATCAAAAGCCTCGTCTTAATGGAAGATTTGAAACTCATGTGGCTACTACGTCATGCATTGGATGAAGACCATAGTCGAAGCCCATATCACCAACTCTTGGGAACAGGTATGAAAGTGTTCAAATTAGATAAAATTATGATGAGCATATGATGGTAACTACTAACACAATTATTCTATTTCAAATGTTCATAGATCCAGACCCAATTGAACACAAGTACATAGAAGATATTCGGACATAATGGACAACTTACTTCATTGAGAAGAGAAATGAAATCTTATAGTAAACTTGTAGTAAGTTGTAGTATATTGTAATAACTTTCTATTATAATGTATAGTATAATGTCTAGTAATATTTTTCTAAGTTGTAGTATATTGTAACAACTTTCTAGTGTATGCATATATAGACTTATATAATGTTTGTGTCAATACTTAGAATTGTTGTGTTTGTGGAAACTTGAATTCTGAATTGAGTATGTGTTGTATTGGAGATATTGGACTTTGAATTTTGAATTGAGTATGTGTTGAATTGGAGATATTGGATTTTGAATTTTGGTTTTGGTAGTAGCAAATGAATTTTGGTTGTGGAGCAGCAATTGAATTTTGGTATTGGGCAGCAGCAAATTGCTACCGCCATTTAAAAAAAAATCTAACAATCACGTTTGTATGTGCCATACCAGCGCGATTCCCTCTACAACCGCGCTAGTATGTGCCAGTTTTTGTTATTTTTGCACACTCTGAGCCATTTTTTAACGCGGTTTCTGAAGAACCACGGTGGTATGTCATACTTTCCATCGTGGTTGTACAACCACGTTTGTATCTTCAATACTTTTTATCGCGGTTGAATCCATTGCGGTTGCACAACCGTGCTTGTAACCCTTATACAACCGCGATTAAATGTCTTTTTTCTACTAGTGTATTGACCGTCAATTCTTTGATTAATCAAATAAACAATACTTGCTTTAGCCAAAAGGTTCTTAAGACAACCAACGAATCATGTTCTATTTCAATATATAAGCTTTCATTAGATATTCTGATTCAATTCTAGATTACAAAAGATATTTTCCAATATCCCAAGAATCAAAGATCATGTAATGGATGATAATGCGATGGGTGATCAAGCCACAACAAGCATTAAGCACAAAAACGAAATATTAACATTTGAATGAAAAGACATATATATGAACTCAAAAATCAGTTACATGAGAGTTTAACTGGTTATATTAACAATATGAAAAGGATGAACAAGAAGAAATATGGATATACAAAGAGGAGGAAATAAAACCTGTCAAACCCTACCCGTCATCCAAAGATATATTTTGATATCCTAAGCCAACTCAAGACAAAGTGCCGAAGTGTTAACTCTAATGCAAAAAGTTCTTTAGATATAGCAATCTTTTGTGATGCTCGCCCGACCGAACTTTAATGGCGTCAATCCTAGTGACTCTCGTGGGCCAATTGGTACCCAACCCAACTTAGGTGGTGTTGGACTCAATTCAGAGTTTATATACTTATAAATATTTGAAAAAACACATATTTGAATGTGTTTCTTTGAAAACATAGAACACTTGTAATGTAACTACTATAAAGTTTATATACTTATAAATACACATTTGAATCGTCCTTTCATTTCAGTTAATTTAAAATTTTAATATTATTAAAATATATAAAAAAAATTGTCATTCCCGTATGTATATTTTATTAACCTTAACAGATAACATATATGAATCTTATTACATTGGGTGGGAATATACAACCACCGTAAGCTTGTGTATTTAACAACCAGACATTATGAACTTTTCTATTGCGTCGGTTTAATTGATCTTTCATCTCTTTCCAGAAACAAAAGGATATAGTGTAACTATACTAAGAATTGAAGGATTCTTTAAAATGATATGAAGGCTGGGATTGCTTATTTACAAAGATACACAGTTCGGAAAGCAATTAAAAACAAAGTCCTTTATATTTGAACTAATATGTAGAATTTGTTCCACAGTAAAAGTAAGCATACATGTATCTGATACCATAACGAAAAATAAAAGAAAGGAACTCTAGACAAAACTTTTCTTCAATACCTTCAGCTACAGATAAATACACGTATGATTTAAGCGCCACTTTTAATTAAAAACAAGAATGAAATGCACACACTACGTTATTGATTTAAAATTACAACACCAAGAAACATATATCTATATCATATAGTGGCATTTGGCTGTAGAAACCCGAACTAAATTGTCATACAACAGTGGCATTACTTGAATTTTGAACTACTTTGTTAATCAGAGACTTTGATTAAACTGGAACCGTCCTAGCAGACCCTGTTGTCTCTACAGCCTCAGGGCCTTCTTCATTCTCCCCACTCAATTCTTCCAGTGATTTTCCCTTTGATTCTGGCACTAACAAGGTGAAGACCATTCCAAAGAAGTTGACCACACCAAGCACAATGAGAGAGTTCTTAACCCCAATACCAGTTGGGTAACCTTGATCAACCTTTTTGGGGTCCGTACTCTGTGCAGCATACAAAAATCCAAATGCACCCACAATTGCTCCTGCCTTTCCTGCAGCAGCTGAGATTCCATGACAGGTAGATCTTAACCTTGCTGGGAAAATCTCTGCTGGGACAACAAATGTGGTGGCATTTGGACCAAAATTGGAGAAGAAAAAGGTGAGGGAGTACATTACAACAAATCCAATTCTGTTTTCTTTCTTGGTCCAGTGATTGTAAGGTATGGCAAGAGCAAACATGAAGACAGTCATGAAGAAGAAACCCATCAATTGGATGGCGAAACGGCCCATGTAATCAATCAAGAACACGGTAAACCAGTACCCGGGCACAGTGCTGCAAAGTGCTATAAGTGTTTGTGCTCTTGCAATCCTATAAACCTCATGGATTGCATTCATTTGTTGTGAAGGAGGGATCCATCCAATGGCACTGAAAATGTCCTTTTGGAAGAGGTTCTGGCTGTAGAAGGCAATGTCCAACAAAAACCAGGTTACTGTGGTTCCAACCAAGTGCAAACCATGGCGTTTGGCAAATTCCTTGCTGAACAAACCATACTTTTGGTTTTCACTCTCAACAATGTGGTGCAACTTATCCTCTTCAGCTTCAAGCTCAACTTGCAACACCTTAGACATGTCTGAAGCTGCTTGTTTTGCATTCCTGGCTACGAGGGCCGTGTAACGAGCTGTCTCTGGCATTTTCATACGCCAGTAGTAGGTAAGCGCAGCTGGAACTGCACCAAACATCAAAATGATACGCCAAACATAATCAAGGGAATGCACTATTGATCCTTCTGGGTTTTCTTCATAACTGGGAAGATCGTATTTGTGATCATATGCAGATGACACAATCAAGGCAACTATTCCACCAGCCAAGATTCCAAATCCCTGCATGGCAAACACTGCAGCAATGAATGCCCCTCGAGTCTTTTTGTTGGCATATTCAGACATGATTGTAGCTGATAGAGGGTAGTCGCCACCAATCCCAAAGCCAAGCCAGAATCTGAAGAAACAAAGTGTGGCCATGACACCTTTCGGGGTATCTCCAAAAGAGAGCCCCGAGGCAAGGGAACATGCAACCATGAGCATAAGAGTTATGCCATAAACCTTTTTCCTTCCCAACTTGTCACCAAGCCATCCAAAGAAAAGTTGGCCGGCCAAAGTGCCACATAGTGCCACACCAGTCACAGCAGCTTGCACATTAGGAGGAAGAACACCAGGCTTTGGCTTAGTTATGTCTGTGTAATATATCCGCCCCAGCAACTTGGTGACAAGAGAAATACAGAAGAGATCATATGCATCAGTAAAGAATCCCATTCCAGCAATCACAATAGCAGTGAAGTGGTACCATTGCGTCTTGGCCACATCGAGTGCATTAAGCACTCCTAATTCTCTTCCCGACATCACTCACTAACTCTGTTACCTGATGTGTCCAAGCAATGATTAGAAATTTCCAGCACAACATAAAAAGATAATGGTTTCTATGTATGTGCATAACACAAATCCATATTCTTCGTCCCTTTGTTACTGTTTTTGAGAGCAAAACAATGAATGGAAAAAACTGTTTTTTGCAATAATAGCCAAGGAATAGTATGAATAAGTTCCTCAGTTTCTACTAATTATCAAAATTCAAATCGAATTATTGACAAAATAAGTGTAGTAGACTTTTTTAAGAAATTAATAATGTCAATTGTTTGAAAAAAAGAAGAAGTACGGCTAATGTTCATCTTTCTCAGGCTGATGCAATGGATTGATGATAAGAAAAAACCCATACTTTCGTATTTTTCTACTGTATCCATAGTCAACAACAGCCACCGAAGTTGAATAATCCCAAATTAAAACTATAATAATGTTTGAAAGGAATTTGACTATAAACTAACAACGACTCCATAATTCCAGCTCTTAAAGCTTCTCACGTCATAGATACGTTAGCATAACCTTATCATATAAAATTGTGGTTAACATTGAATAGATAAGATCTTTTGTATGAAAAGAAAGATTAACACAATAACAAAGTCATGTGGAAAATTTGTATAGGAAGGTCTATTCTCACTTCACTTAAGGTTTCAACTTCCTCCCTAAATTGCTTAGATGCGGAACAACCGCATGAACAATTGAACCAACGAGTCAACTTCAGTGTATACCATGACAAAGAAAAATTGGTTCAGAAATTGGAAATTCATAGGTAATTTTGTACTAGTTTTTTTCTCGTGTCCCTACCAAACCTAATGAACAGAGACCTGGAGAAAAAAAGGGTGCGAATAAATTTCAAACCGGAGATATGGACTGGTAGCAGACCTCGAGTAGCACGAGGAAACCAGAAAAAACTCATAATTAGTAAAGACAAAAGCAGCATAGACACTGGAAAAGACTTATCATCCAAAATTATAAAAATTAAATAAATTGAAAAAGAAGAAGGCAGAGTGGAGGGTTTGTTAATTTTGTTTTGGCTAATAATTTCCCGAACAATAAATTCCTCTGAGAAGGTTCTGTTTTTGTTTGGAGGGACGAGGTTTGTCTTGCAGCACGGAAAATCAGCACAAACTCCAGAAAAGAAAAGAAAAAAAGGAACTAAGAAAACGGATAACGCAGAAAGTATTTTCTTTTGTGTTTCAGTTATTGGGTAAGAATAACAAGAGGAGGAGCACTACTTTGCAAAATGAGTGGGTCAGTGGTGATGATGGAAGAGAAGAATCATGAAATTAGTATCCTGAATAATAAGGGTAAAAAGAGATTCCAGATTTTTAGTGGGGGAAGGGTAATGATTAGTTAATTATATAAAATGGAGAAAGTGAAGTTGTGTTGTGTGCTTAGAAAAGTGGGCCTCCCACTACAAGGAACTCTCCAACAGAAGTGAGTTAGTTCCACTTACAAGTTCCATGCATCACCAAAAAGTGGAAACAAGAGAAGTTTCCATGAACAAAAATAGGGTCTCACCTGCTAACGAGAGGAGACACTGGTTGTTACCACGGTTAGGTTGAAGCAGGACAGTGATGCGGTGTGTTTGGAAAGAAGTTCTAAGGAGAGAGGGTAAGAAGTTGTTGCTATATATAGTGTAAAGCTGTCACCACACACATACAAAGGAATGGTTTTCAAAATGCAGAATCAAGGAGGTATCTGGCATATACCCCATTCCTATACTTTGTAGAATTCACACTTTCAGGTCAACGCCTTCACAATTTGCTTGCTTCATCTATTTCTTTTCCCTCTTTTTTATCATTTTCTTTTGCTTCTATATATTATAAGTAAAAACAATAACAATCAGTTATCATTCTTTTTAGCTGGGTAATTTTACTAATGTTTATATACACATAAAAAGCTCGTTTTCATACTAAGCGGCGTGCTTTAAAATGTTATTATTTATATGGGATTATGTCATTTCGCTAATCTAGGATACTACTCATTTCCTTTCGACCCAATGTTCAGACACTATATTAAAAAAAACTCTTTTTATAAAATTTTTTAAAATATTTTTATCATAATATTTTAAATTTTTTAACTAATAATATTATAATTTTCTTTTTTTATGAATAATGGAAAACAGAAATTTTTAATTTTTAAAAATAAAAACCTTATTATTATTTTCTCTTATCTTTAATATAAGATACTATAAGAAATATTATTGTTACTTTTTATAAGATAGTTTATTATTTCTGGGAACTATCGGATAATTTACGAATTTTAGAAACTATTTGATATTTTTTTCTCTCTTATCGTCATCGGTCGGTTGATTATATAATTACGAAAAAAATTAATATTACTAGTTAAATTAATCATCTTCCTTAATAAACGTAAATAAATTATAAATATTATATATATAATATATATTGCCCTTACAATATAAAGAAATATATGAAATAAAAACTTCTAAATGAGCTTTAAAGTACTATTAAAGCTTACAATATCATTTCTTATTCTTTAACGGATTTACTTTTTCTTTAATTTAGTACAAATGGTAATAACACAAATTATAAGAGATTAGGAAAAAATACATATTATATTTTTATATTGGTTTGTGTGGTACAATGACTATATCAAGTTCTCAATTAATAAATTGAGTTTCACTAAGTAGACTAATGTTGTGAAGTATACATTAGTATTTTTTGAACTTCTAGCTACTCTTGGCTAACCCCTTTAATATTGTTTGGAACGAAATCATTCCTGACTAAAATTGAGTACTAAACTCAGTCACTCCTATCTAAAATGAATATTCTTTGAACAACAGTCATTCTTGACTAATAACTGAGTATTCTTTGTCAAATAATCACTCTCAGCTAAGATAAACAAAGTTATTAGAGTAGTGATCCACATATCACATTATTACGTGCAAGAGAGTGATAGTGTCTTTTGACATATATGAGGTTATGTTCTCTCTTCTAGTTAGCTAAGTGAACACGAATTATGTTCTCTATAAAGCTTTTAAGGGTATAAAAAATCTAGACGATCTTTTGTTTATTATGCAACGTAGTCTCTACATTTCTTCTTCGTGAATGACTTTAAATAGAAATTGCAAATTTGTTTCAAGCCACTAGAAAACTTCATCCCACATGAATGTTGTTCTTGTGTTTGATGGGCTTGTTTGTGAAGGATGCATTTAAATGCACTCTATGCAGTATTAATGGTTCCTTACGTAACCATCTCAATAGTTAGACGTACTTATGTTTTCTTGGGCAATGTACTTTTACTTGAATTTGTCTAAAGGGAAGAGTCATACCAAACAAATAGTCTTTCTAGAGTTGACAATGGTAGCATTAGGGAGTTGTTGAAGAAAAACAACTTTAGCTCTTCATCCAAGAGATCATTGATGTGACTTGTTCTTAAATGCATGTTCTTAGCAGACGAAAGTAACAAAAGTTTCCTGCAAGATATAATAAAAATATAGACGTTCATGTCATACAAGGTTAGCTTAAATTTATGTGTGTATCGTTTGATAGATAAAATACTTGCATCTTATATGATTTGTTATTGAACTAAAACTATCATCTTACAAATGAAGTATTATTATGTTTTACATTTAGTTGTTTTTAGCACTTTATCAAAATCGTGGGTGTTAAGCTTTTCCTTAACAATCTCCTTCTTTTCTTGATGTTTAAAACAACTAAGTTTAAGCATGATTATTTAAAAAAAATGTTTGATAGATCAAGTTTTCACAAAACAATTTCAATGCCAAACAAACTTCATAATATAATAATAACACATAAGTTTGATGGGTTGTCAAACTTTCAAATTGGGTATTGAGTTTTCATTAGTTTGGATCATATCTAGCTAATATATCCTTCTATATTTACATAAATGTCAAGTTTAGTATAATTTCTTCATCACAACATGAAACGGAGTTCTTAATCAGAATAACCTAATGTTTTGCTCAAAAGAAAATATCATACTTTATAACATAGTTTGTTACAAATTGGTACAAGAACAAAATAGTATGCTTTCCAAAGCTTACGATCTCCGATATTTCCTTTTTCTTATTTCTACCCCATTTCATGATCTTCATTTGTGATTCCTCCCCCTTAACTAGTACTTCCCTTAACATATATTTTTTCCCCATTTTTCTCTTTTCTAGGTTAGTTCATATATAGTCCCCCGCATTTTGAGTAGCATCAAAGGGGGTGGACCAACATTAATCAACCTACTTCATTTCTTCATCATCTGGTGAGAGGACCATTGGAGTTGAATAGGTTGTTGATAAGACTGATTTTGGCTCAAGTCCTGGTAGGAAGGCAATCATAACTCTCTACTCGATAGCTTCTCTGATTGCTTGGTCATGAGTCTTGAGTGTTAGTTGAAGCATGGCATTTTTTGTGTCTAAAACAACTTTAAGATGAAAGTTCTTATTGAAGAGAATTTAAACTTATCTTGCTAGCATACGGTAGAAGATGAATGAAAAAGATGGCAATACCACACTGAAGGCATGCTGAGTCTAAGAAGCATAGAAGTACAACCTCTACACTCTTCTTAGTTTAGCTTGGGGCAAAGGGTACACCAAGTCCACATGGGGAGTTCATGTTAAAGAGTGGGGTGAGCTTAAGACTTCTCATCTAGAGAGAGTCATGTTGTATACACGAATGATGGATAAAATTTGCATGCATTTGAGCTTATGAGTATATCAATGTTCTGGACCTTTCTTTAGAAAAAAAAACTGCATCTCCATGCATAGAGGTTTGATTGGAGGCTTTTTCTTTAATCGATGAGGAACTACATCATCTTTAGCTGCTTCTGCCTTCTCTTTTCCTTGTACATCGAGAAAGGAATGCAAGTGTGTTATTTGTCAAGCTTGAGAAAGAACTGATTCTTCTCTATAATACTTGGATGCACAGAGTTGTAGGCAAGTAGTCTCCTTGAGACACAACATTGATAAATTTAGAGGACGCTATATCGTTTATGCTTTTCTTGCATTAACACCTTAAGCATCATCTAAAGTTTGAATAAATCAACATGATCCTTCCACTTATTATAGTCGTCAGTAAGATCAAGATGGATAACATCAAGTTCATAGAAAAATTGTGTGCATGTTGGTTTTTATGGGCATATCTAAGGAAGGAGTAAGCTCACTTCGACACCTACAGTGATCATATGTATTAGATTACAAGGACACTAAATGGAATGGCATCACTTTAATCGGCTTTCATTTCCCAAGCATCAACATTTGATGGGAATCTTCTTTTGCCAGCCTGATCATGCACCATGATTAGGGTAGATTGATTAGGTAATCTTAGGGACACTGGTCGTTGCGGTGGGGGAGGCAAGTTTGGCCTATGATATTCATCATCATCATCAGATGAGATATCTTCAACATTATCTTCTTCATTTTGTTCTTTTTTTTTTCTAGTCGAAGGCTTAAGCTTTTAGTGTCTATGCAAGACAACTTCAGAACTTCCAATGTCTGAGTAAATGATTGAGTATGGAGGATTCCTACTGTTGGAAATCCTCATATGACAGTGGTGAGGTTGTGTTAGTGCACCATTGTTAGTAGTTGAGGGAATAGACGAAACTGACTTCTTGGGTAGTAGCCAGTATTGTGTTAACCAGAAAGGCTTATCAACTAACTCATGGTTAGGATTATCGAACCTTAGCAACCACCTTTCTTGAAATGGTAAAGATATAATAAGGCGCATTGAGTTTGTGTTTTCTTATTCATCCTCAGAGGCATATGCCAATAGCATGAAATCGTCATATGCATCTTTATAGGACATTGAATATGCTTCAACAAGTGATAGAGAACATTGATCATCTGTATGTTTGTGTCACCATACACTGTTAGTACTATCACAAGACTAAATATTTGATGAAGCCAAGCAAGACAAAGCAAGCAAGCAATTGAATGAGTTTTAGGCTTTGGTCTAGTGTGAGTGAGTTTGAGCTTGATTGGCAAAGAACCTATGCATAGTTGAGGAGGAGTCCAACAACACAATGGTCTAAAAGTGATTAAAAATCTAAGCAAAAATAGTTAGCTAAGTTTTGGTTCAAACTGGTTTGAAATACACTGCACTGGACAAAAATAAAGCGATTCCAGTATACATAAAATCGATGTCTGGCAGAGCTGAAATAACTGATTTTGAAAAACATAATTGGGGCTTTTCTTTTATAAAAACATCAAGATTTCTAACATGCTCAACCCACTGAAAAAACAAAAATTGAGAATCAATTCTTGAGAATACTATGAAAAACACTTTGGGTAATTGAGAATTTCGTGATCAAAATCAATTGGGGCTTTTTCTTGAAGAATAACTCTTGACCAACATTGTGCCATTGGAGTTCTTCATCACTGTGCAAAGGCCTCTTCTGCACTCTAATCAGGAAGTCTTTTCTTAACCATTCTTGATCCCTTTCTGTATCAAGATATGCATTGATTGATTGTAAATTTGTAGAACATTTGAAAGATTGTATTGTTTTAGGCTATAAGTCTTAGCCTTGTGTGTGATTGCTGAATTGAGTGGGAACTATGGGGAGTAGTTGTTCAATTCAGTGGGTATTTGATTCTTACAGGGAGTAAGAATTGTGTAATTGATTGTGTTTGAACAATTGATTGAAATTAGTAAATTTTCTTTGCTTGAGGGGCAAAGGAGACTGGACGTAGCCCTTGAGGAAGGGTGAACCAGTATAATTGATTGTGTTTTGTTGTTCTTGACCTTTCTCTTTCAATTCTTATATGTTCTTGCGCTGCACACTGAAACTAGTTGGTAATTGAATTGATTCTTGATAATCTGAAGCATAATTGGTTTAATTACTATACTGCAATATTCCATATCCGGTTTTAATTCTAGATAAATCTTATCTAGAAGTTGTTCTGTACTGTATGATATCTGTATTTTTGCAATGTAGTTCTTGATATTCTTACTATAAAATTGCAGTCTATCCACTGTGTGCATCATCAAACTTGGCTTTGAAGTCCTAAAATTAATTCTTGTGTATTGGTGTATATGTGATTAATTCATTTACTGAAAGTTTCTTGTACAATCTGTTTTGGAAAGGTCCTTTAATTGAAATTGTCTTTAATCAAATCTGATTCAATATCAATTTTCTGCATAATCTGATAATTCAGATTTGTTGTTGGATTGTAGGATTCTATTATAATACCTTGGCTGAATCTCTATCATAGTTAATTTTGTGTTTCATATTGTTTTGATAAAAACTGCATATATCTTGTTTCTGCTATTCTAAAAATCTTGATCGCGTTAAACTGTGATTGTAATTCATTCTGTTTATCTTTTACTCAACATCTATTATAAATCAATTCATTCGAACTTGAAGTCAATTTACTTTCTGCTGAACCTTATATTCTTGATCACTGAGTTTCACTAAAGATTTTCTAATTGCAAAAACTATTTTCTGAGAATTAAATTGCAAAAATCTTTTAAAGTTTAATTCACCCCCTCTTGAACTCAGCCAAATACGTTTTCATACACCATGGACGATGACTTTGCATCAATGACCATGTCCTCTATGATCATATCATGTCCATTTTCACCAAGATTCTCATCTTCATCATATGTCAAAGTGGTGGTGATCATCTCATGCCATGGAAGTGAAAGAGTTGAAGGTTACACAAATGGAGATTGGTCAAATGGAGTTGTTTGGGTGATGGTTGAGGAGGAAAGAAGACCTCAACGGTGGCTTGGTAAAAGGAGATCTTAGGTAGGGGGAAGATGGTAGAGTAGATTGAAACTTAGTATGACTGAGGGTGTTCAACAGGATGGTCTTTAAGGCATTCTTAACTGGTACTAGGCCATTCGTTAGCAATTTCAACCTTCCAACATATAATCTTCATAGACTTATAGGGACCCTACTCTCAAGCAAATGAGAGCTTCTTAAAGTAGTTTTGGCTTTCAAGTAATAGCGTCTTTTGGCGTATATGAGGTTACGTTCTTTCTTCTACTTAGCTAAGTGAAGACAAATAATGTTTTGTATGAAGCTTTAAGGGGCACAAAAAATATGGACAAAGTTTTACCAATAGTATGCAATATAGTCTCTACATTTCTTCTTCTTGTTGAATGTGTTTAACATTACAAGACATTTCAGATTTATTAATGACCAAAATATTTTGGTAATGCCAAAATTTCATCAGTAATTAAAAATTACTAATTAAATTGCAACGGTCAAAAGTTCATAAATTTACATTTACATTGATAGGCTCATAGGGATATGAGACCCTACTCTCAAGCAATTAAGGGCCTCTTATAGTAGTTTTAGCTTTCAAGTGATAGCATCTTTTGATGTATATGAGGTTATATTCTTTCTTTTAGTTAAGTGAACACGAGTAATGATTTATATGAAGCTTTAAGGGCAACAAAAAATTTGGGTAGAGTTTTAACATCAACATAGTATGTACATTTCTTCTTCTTAATGAATGACTTTAACACTATAAAAAATTTTGACTTTATTGACAATCAAAATCCGTCGATAAATATTATTTTTATTTTAAGTATATTTTTATTATTATCATAATATTTTAAGAACGGATTTTACTGATATATAATCTAGTGATTAATTAGTCAATGGATTTTACCTACAGATCAAATTCGTTGGTAGTTACTAATAGGTAATTTGGATTCATTGGCAATTATTGACACATTTGATCCGTCAGTATTTACTGATGGATAAAATTCGTCAAACGAATCAAATCTATTGGTAAAATTCATGGATAAATTAATCATCCAATTATTCATTGATAAAATTTGTTACTAGTTATCGATAGACTTGATCAGTCAATAAATCTATCGATAATTACTGACAGACCTGATTCATCGGTAAAACTTGTTGGTATTTGATCCATTGGTAAAATCTATTAGTAATTACTAACAGACTAAATCCATCAGTAAATTGAACACCTAATTTTCTATCAGTAAAATTCATTGGAAATGATATTTCACCGACAGATTTAAATAATAGCTAAAGAATATAGTTGTTACAAATTTGTTCTGACTATTGAGAAATTTCAACTCACTTGAATGTCGTTTTTGCATCTGATGAGTTTGTTTGTGGAGGATTCATTAAATGTACTTCATGTATCACTAATTATTTTTTTCTTCTTTATATAACATCTCAATAATTGGATGTACTTATCTCTTCTTGGACACCATGTCTTTACTTGGATTTGTCTAAAGGGAAGAGTAATATAAAGAAAATAGTCTTTCGAGTGTTGATGGTAGCGTTAGAGAGTTGTTGAAGAAAAACAACTTTAACTCTTCAACCAAGAGATCTTGATGTAATTTGTACTTGAACGGATCTTCTTGGCAAATGAAAGCAACAAACATCCTTTACAATATAGAATAAACATTTAGATGTTCATGTAGTAAAAAGTTAGCTTAAATTTATATATGTGTCATCTGAGCACATTCATGCTTTATCAGACATAAAAGAATACAACAGAATGTTGTATCGTCTGACAAAGGAAAAACTTGTATCTTATATAATATGTTGTTGAACTAAAACTATCATTCAATAGATGAAGTATAACCAAGTTTTATATTTAATTGTCTATAACACTTAATCAAAATCATAGATATTAAATTTTTTCCTAACAATACTTAAAAACATACTAAAAAAATAAAATTTTAATATTCAATTACAAATAAATAACATTTGAACAAGCTAATTTTGTTTATTATTTTTTTTAAAGAAAATATTATCAATTCTTATCCTCTTTCTCTTAAATTTCTTGATAAACTATATAATTATCCCTGAAGTGATATGCTTAATTGCTTAAATTTGAGTGATATAATACTTAACCTTTATACTTTTATAAGAGAGTGTGTAATCATTTACTCACATTCATGGAACTCTAACAACAACACTAAATTTGAAAAGCCGATTAATATGAGTTCTCCCTCTTTAACCATCACTTTATTATTTAAATTTCAGACATCCTCCTTAATTAATTTTATCATTTTTGTACCTGAATGTTAAATTACTTTAATTTTACTCATACTAATTCAATGTGTAGACATTAAAATATAGAATTGTACTTGATTAAACAACAACTTAAAATTCATCACGTGAAACCATTTTCACATTACCTCTAAACAAAGCTAATTTTTAAATTTTGTGAAACTGTTTTTAATAGGAATACCGAAGTGAATTTTTTGGACTACTTATTAGTATTTTATATTAAATAATTCACAACTGTATTCAAAATTTCGGTAAATATATTTTGTCAAAGATATTTTCTTTCCAAAATTGCTACGTTAATAATATTCTTAAGAAGATCTGTTATTTTTTTTCCTTCATTTAAAAGTTCAATATAAGAAGAATTTTTTACTTATTATATTTTTCTCTTTCTACTTATTAAAAAATGAAATAAAATGTATGAAATGTTAAAATAATAAATAAGAGATGTAAAATATTTAAAATTTAAATAATTTTTATATAAATAAAATATAAATATATCTTAATTTGCATGCTAAAACTTTAAAATATAAATAAAAAAGGTAATAAAAATAACAGAAAGAAGTCATACTATTTTTTATTTTTTTTTAACTATACAAAACACGCCAAAATATATGCTAGGCAGATTTTTATGATTACACGGCAGGAAATGGATGACACACGTAAGTGATAGGTCTACTTCTATTTTTATTGTTCCAACGGAATTAGTTGTACGTCTTTAATGCATTACCAACTAGGAAACAGGGAATAGAAGTCATTCATGAGTAAGCACTTTCCAAGAATCTATTACCCACCCCATTTTAAGGTAACACTGTTTCTGTTCTTTGGAATAAAGAAATATGAACTTTTTGCGATCACAATCTATGAATGAAATTTGCTGATAATTAATTCATCTTTAAGATTACATCTACAGACAAATCAAAATTAATTTAAATTTTGCATCCCTCCTTTATAATTGGAGACTCCACCTGCAATAGAAGTTGCCATTAAACTAGATGTACAAATTAGTAAATCAAATTGAAGCTTCTAGCAGACAATACATTGTGATAAAAATTGTTAATTGAAAAGTGAATGGAAAGAGTTTAGATAAAGAAAGAGTTTAGATTCAGGCTCAGAACTACTTTCTTTACGAGAGAAAATAATATGTATTTTTCTCTCAAGATACAATAACTCGTTAGATTAATTGAGTGCAGATATTTGAATTTTGTGAACACAAATGTTTTTAAAATAATAATAATAATAATAATAATAGAATAAAAGAGTTTATAAGAATGGTTGGGTTATTGTTGTATTTTTCTACTTTGACTATATTGTATTTATTTATAGTAAAAAAAAGTAATTAGTAATAAATTTGGTTGAAATAATAAGTAAGGTATTGTTCACTCAATAATATAAAAGTAACTTTCAAAACATGATAGCTCACCCAAAAAATATCATTAGTCACAGTTTAATAAAATATCAATCACAATTTAATAAAATATCAGTAACATTGGGATTGAATTTTTTTTTTTAAATTATACTAATATTTTTAACAATCCAGTACATTATAATTTAAAAGAATAAAATTTTCGTAACACTATAAGAAAAAATTAAATTATTAATGAAAGTTTATCGACGAAATTTTATTTGTTGGTAAGATATCATTATTGATGATTTTATTGACGGATATCATCTGTCACTAAATTTATTAACAGATTTATTGACAAATTTATCCTAAATTTGTCCGTAATTACTAACGGACTCAGAAATTTGTCGGTAAATTTATATACAATTAATTTATCGACAGATTTTGAGTGTTTCCGATGAATTTATCTTGTTAGTAATTTTTGTTTTTTTTGTAGTGTAAAATATATTTCTTTTAAAAAACAAAATATCAAACTTCAGCATAAGGAACCTTTCAGGTAGGAGCTTTATACCTAATGTAAATAAATTTCCACCTGAGAAAATGTAGAAACTTAATTGTCTTGAGCTATATCCCATTTAATCAGATTTTAGTAAATAACACATACAATATTGGTGTTTATTTTAGGTTCTAATAAGTGATTATCAGATTTTAGTAAATAACACATACAATATTGGTGTTTATTTTAGGTTCTAATAAGTGATTATCAGATTTTAGTAAATAACACATACAATATTGGTGTTCATTTTAGGTTGTAATAAGTGATTGCACGTTATAATCTTGTACATGTATCTTGTTTCATAAGTATCACTAAGAGACTTACCTATGTCTCACAATGATGGCCTACCATCACACTTGCTATGTAAACCCTTAAAAATATAAAGAAAGATATTTTTTTATATATCAAGCATATGTACAAATATATATGAATATATATAT
>Ga0209489_106498_pt1 | contig 18726 bp, 12 predicted proteins | sample SiratrowhiteBW_FD_187527 | JGI IMG/M metagenome (GOLD analysis project Ga0209489, IMG submission 187527) | Root nodule microbial communities of legume samples collected from California, USA - Siratro white BW (SPAdes) (version 2) | ecosystem: Host-associated > Plants > Roots > Nodule | place...
ATATATATTTTTTTTTTTTTTTATATATGTATTAACATACTCATTTCTGTTATTATTATTATTATTGTTTTTTCTTTTATACTTTTCAGCGGAGGTGAGAGGAGATAGTGATCTGAAAAGAGCTAAATTCTCCTATATTCAAGGGACTATGATAAGAAACTGAGTATTATGAACAGTTTGAAGTCCTACATAGAATAGAATATTCAGTAGTATATTTAACAATCGAATTCTCTTTTTTAAAAGCTAGTTTTTAGGTGGGTTCCAAGGTACTTGAATATTAGTCAATTTGTAGCTGAGACGTTGATTCTTAAGGATATTAGCTAGCTTATGGTTACCCAATATTCCTTTCTCTCATCTGAGTTAACAACACTTCACTCACCCTCAATTACCGGAATTAGTAGTATAGACATTGGTGTTAAATAAGTTCAACCCAGTTGTGTGGTTCCAGACATAAAAACATAAAATTAAATTAAATTAGAAAGCAGAATTACCAGGATGCTCTTGTCACCTCTGGCTACATTGAGATGATACACAATTCCATATTGATAGACAAAGAAACGCAGGTCAAGAATAATCTCACATATCCGCCCCAGACACCCAGTGTTCTGCAGATGTTCCTGTTCTTCTTTCCACCATGACTCCCAACTCTTGTTTGAAGGAACACCGATACCACCTCGATTACTTATCCACTTTTGCCAATCATCCCAGTCCTCAACTATCTTCTGCCATTCAAACCCTGATGGATTGAAAAGGAAAGGTGAAAACAAAAATGAGCAGACCAAAAACCACATTGACCACGAGAGAACGCCATATGTTGTTGGATCTTGTGCTGCCGATCCATAAATCTTATAACATATGAGCAAAATTGCGAGCTCAATCCCTTTAACAAAGTGACTTCTAGAGTACATCCTGTAATTTTCAGCAAACTTCTCATGGCGAACAACAAAACCACGGCCAGTTGCTCTATACTTTGCCCCTCCATGCAGAAGAGTGCGCCCATAATAGTGCAGCTTTGTCCCTAGGGAGAAAGTGAAGAAAACAGGTGCTAGCTGCAACTGCATTATTATGAGATCCCCTATAGCAGTTCTGAACCCTCTCTCTAGTCCAATTTCCATGAACATGGGCAAAGTCATTATGATTCCTATTTGAAAAAGGGATTGGGAAGCTAATGCTGCCTTTAGTGCTTCATTTCCCTTTCTCCTAGCCAACTTTACTATTGCAGCCTCAAATCCACTCAAAGAAAGGTATAATTTACCATATAGGAATGCATAACATGTGAGAACCACAACCTACGAATCAAAAAAAGAAAGATTTACTGCCATAAGCAGAATTACAAATCAAGAAAAGGAAAAACAAAGACATTTAAATAGATATATAGCTAAGACAAATTAAATAGCTTCCCTTAAGAACTGTCAGTTATCACTGTAAAAATATTCAGTCAGGTTCTCATTTTGTGGGAAGCACATGTATGGTTTCGTGTTCGTGTGATGAGAGATTAATTTCAACATACATTAATCATGTATTGATTTGTTTTTAAATACACAGTGTTGGTTTAATTTTAATGTCAAAGATTTGATCAAAATAATAACAGTAAACAGCAAGTGCTGCTTTTGTAACATCCTAAATGCATTAGCCATTACCATTGAGCTTATATAAAATCCAATGGTCGTGAAATAGCATGATAGCATGCGGAAAAAGTCAAAACGATGCCCCAGTCTGTAGATATCTCTGCTTAATGTCTGTTCTCCGTTACCACAAGCCACTTTTGCTTCAAAAAGTGAGATTTGATTGAGCCCAACATCTCTACCCTTTCCGCACTGGATATATTCATGATGAGTGATATTTCCGCGTCTTAGTGTGGAGTTGAATCCTGCATAGGCAAAAGCATATGATGCAGCGTACCAAAAAAAGCACATGATGCAATGTACCCAAAAAAAATATCATATGATGCTGAAAAGGAAAGAAGTACCAGCAAAAATATCCTCGCTCAAATTGATGCCACAAGAAGCCTTGCTAAATCCTCCTCGAGTTATGTGGAAAATTCTATCGAAAACATCTGGATGACCATAGTGGAATCGCACCCTAGAATTCAACAAATCTAGTATAAGCCACAAAATGTATCCTCTGCATTATACTTATTCTAATAATTGTCTTGCAACAATAGCAGAAAAGATGCCAAAGTGAAATTTGAGAGTTCTCTAATTATTGTCTCCGAAAATTGAAACAGCATGGGCTATGAAACTCAACCAAGAACAAAATAGAGGGGGAACAGGAAGAAATAAGCAAAAACTCAGTATCATTAGAATAATACTTAACTTGAAAGTAAACATTTATATTACATGTATTTCCCTTTTAAATAAAATCACTGCTTTAACTATGGTGAGATCTTGTATTAGCCAATTCTGCCGGATTCCTGATTTATTCTAGAAGTTAAACAGTCAACCATGTCATGAAATGACTAGAGGAAAACTTACTTCAGTGGTCTTGCAAGAACTCTTTGACCAATTGTGACAAAACTTGTTTCTTGATTTGACATAAACCAAGCCAAGGAAGAGACACTGTAGCAAGTGATAGAATTAAGTAATATGGGAACTTAACATGACAAAATGCTCACTGTATGTGAATAAATTCATCAGACCTGCCAGTAAAGATATGTTCACGAACACCTAATATTGTAGGTCGTCGCACCCCATGATCTTCATTAAACTCTTCCAAAAGATTGCGCATTTTTAAAGCTTCTTCCAAGTAATTATCCTTGAAGAAATTTGCACCGTTTCAACAGGTCAATGTTTATAATGATTTTCACTTAAGAAATGTTTATAATGCTTTACCTGGTTCATGTCAATAGTCTGAAGAGCTTCGCCTCTTGTAAAAATGATGGCATGATTTTGATTTTCAGGCTTCCCTTCTCCTATCTTTGCTGGACCCGGCAGTTTTATTCGAAATATTTCCTTCAGAGAAAATATTAAAACCATAAATTATATGTTAACAACAAAGTAATTAACTTCCTGAATCGTTATGCATTTACTTGGTCAAGATTGTCCACAGCTTTGACTAGTACAGAGTAATAAACTTTCTGAACTTTCCCTCCCTCTCTTTCTTCAACATCATCAATATAAGCCACACGAAGTGAGGGATTGCTACAAATGAAGAACTGGATATTATATTCTTAAATCAAGCGGATTACAGAAGCCAAACGCAAATATATATTACATTTGAACTAAGTTCAATTCACGAATTGGAGAACATACTTAACCATCAAATTCAAAATGTCAGTCGCACGGCGATCTCCACTACGCTTCTGATTCCCATAGTTCTGACAGGTAGCGACGTATGTAAATTTCATGTCTGCAACCGCCTCTAAACTGGCATATAAGGATCTATGGCTCTTTTTATCATTCTCGGACGGAACAGTAACAGCTTTATAGCCATCAAGTATCTCTGTCCACAAGATAACATAAAACCATAGAATCATCTATTCTTGGTAGAGAACTACTTTGTTGTCTATTACCATGAAGAATATAACAAAGTAATAAATTTCATATAAGTGATAGTTGTATATAAACCTTTGAAAAAACTATAGAACACAAGCTTGCCATTGCCACAGTAGCAAGCAACTAGACTAATCTCAAATAGCTTGGAATAAAAGAAAATCACATTTACCCTTTTCATTTGCCATATCAAGAAAAGCCTGAAGCTTAATAGCTCGCCGGTAGTACATCATTCCCCTAACTGCATTAATGTACACGTACAAGAGGAAAACTATTAATAACCAAATCCTGTTTGTGGCGATGGAGAGGGTAGAAGTCACCGTTACCTGTCCTGCTAAGAGTTTGTCCTCGTAACGAGGCCCAGTGACGTAGCTGCAATATGTGTTCATCTTTCTCCCATATCTCACTATCTTTCTTACAACCAAGACGTTCCATTAAGTTATTCCACTCATCTGGTAAGATAACTACAATTTAGCCAGTCCTTTTGCTACTAGCAAATCACAGTCAAGATATATAGTGATAGTTGTTACAGACCAGGGTAGATCTTTTGCAGGTAATATATGATCGACACGCCATCTTCATTTTCAACCTCAAGGTCATTCTTCGAGTAGACAGTCTCTTCACTGTAGTACGGAGTAAGGACACTGAAAACAAAAAGCAAAACGCTATTTATAAGCTCAAGACAACATCGGAACACATCAGATTCAACACCAATGCATCACAAATTGCTTTAGAAATAAAATGTTAAACAAACCAGGAAAAGATAACTTGCGTAATAAGAATTAAGAGATTAACCCTGACGGTCACAAATACTCTGGAAGGATTTCAATATTCAATATGAATAAGTTACCAGAATAGGATAATGTTCCTGCAGTTTATTATACATGACATATTTATCACATATGCATGCATCTTAACGGCCATAAGTTCTGTACAAGAACCAAGCGTCAGACCTTATTGGAAATGGTTTCTATTCCATGGGAATTAATGTCTAGATAGCTGAATAGACAGGTAGTGACTTATTATTTTCCTAGGGAGTTACATTTATTTTTTATTGCTCTTATATGCAACTCATTTCGAAATGATTAAAAATACTCCTGCTGCTGAGTGGTTCTGCACTCAAGCATTTCATCAAAATCCAGTCTTCAACTAACCTGAAGGATAGCATTTTTCGGACTCGTGGAGCACGTGGCATATCCATGAACAATGAATTGGTAAAGAATGCAATCCTTCTGCGTGCTTCAAGGTTTGTTGGAACCTCAATGGCAGATTCCTTCACCGTCAAAAGTAAATAAAGACGTCTAATCTGAAAATCCAAAATTATTCGTCACCGAAGTATCTGAGAAGTTAATAATAAAGAAAACTGTAAATAACAATAATAATTATTATTATTATTACCTGTTCGTCCCATTGTGCTGTAAGTACAGGAGGGAATAATACAGCTGGTTTTGCATCTGTACCAGCAAAAAGTTGCCTTCCAGTATCCTTACTACTATGATAAAGTTCTGCCAATTCACTGATGAACATCACAGTATGAAAAACACACATTATTATTATTAACGGAAGAAACATACGAATTATTATATTCCAAATTCAGTGCAGTTAAGTTAACCAACCTGTTCTCATTTACCACCATATCACGTGTAAAGACTTCTAACATGTCTTGCAATAAGACCACCACTGTACCTTGCTTGGATGCATCTGCTTCTTTCTGTAATCAGAAAAGGATATGTAAGCAGACAAAGAGGATAGTTACAAGAAACCATTTAAGACTACAAAGGTTATATATGATTAGTTTTCTTTAAATAACTCACCAAGATTTCCACAAGCTCCACAAACTTCTTACAAAGGGAAGGCAAAAACCACATTCGGAAATTTGTGAGAAGTGTATTCTTAGAGATGCTGTTTTCAACTTCCTTAATGATGACAGAGATTGTCCTGTTCCATCACAAAGAATTAAGCCTAATGATAATGACATACATTTTAATGGAGTGGACCATATGTTCCTTCATTTATCTTGAGTCAAGTAATCAAGGCAGAAAATTAAAATTTAAATAGATATATAAGTGAAAAGTATATGCACGTCAAAAAGACTAATTGCTTTCGTGAATTAGAAACAGTAAGAGCCAAAGTATAGTCTTCACACAAAAAAACTTGGGAAAAGAAAGCTGGATAGAATGCTAATAAAACTGGATCACAGTTTTTCTACATAAAAAAAAACATGGTTACGATTATTTATAATCTTACATTGATGATGCTTCTTGTATGAACTGTAAACTAAAATGGACAAACATCGATAGGAAAAGATACTGAAAGCTACCTCTTTTCAGCTTCTCCTACTATCAAAGCATGCAGGATGTTTTTAAATGATTCATAGCATTCAATCACAGCACACTTCATATATTCATCTGCACATGTGCGCTTCCAAAGATCGGAGTCCTTTCCTCGAAACTGAGCTGCCATGTCCAGTGCTATAGGAATCTGCAAATGTAGACAGTGAGCCAATTATATGAACTGGTAACTAACACAAGCATATTGAAAATTGAATTACACAGACCTTGCTTGCAAGCAAAAAAGGTGGCCACTGAATTGTTTTCAAGCTTGGATCTGATGAGTATGGAACCATCAAAAGATCCATCTCCCTGCAGTGATACTATCATAGGTTAGTCCTTAGTAGGTGATGGGTCACAAATCAAAATATGAAGGAGAAAGAATAGAAGATAGGATTTATGGAAAAAAAGGTAACTAAAGAGTTTGGTTCTGTGGCCTTTCCTATCACTTATGATATCTTCCTCACGGAAACTACAAATAATTTCATTCCATAATTGAGCAAATTTAGCAGCTTCACTCCTTCTGCTTGCAGAAATCTATACAAACACGGAATCATAAGTGGGGGTAAATAGTTATATTTAGTTTACTGTAGTTAGCAGCAAAGTGAAGATGTGATAGAAACCTCGTCAAATCGCTTCGATAAAGAAAATTTCTTCTTCTGCTTCATGTCAGTAGGAACCAAGTACGTGTTGAATGCACCAGGCAATGACTGGAACCGCGATCTCAGCATGGTCAAAGTGCGTATCTGTGTAAGAAATTGATAACAACATTAAAAATGATTGGTAAAACATTGTGATTTGAAGTATTATATGTATTTTATTCCGTGACTTTTCCAGTGTCAAGTTCTTCCAGAAAATGAAAAGGGAGATTCAAGTGTATTTACCGTTTGGAAACTTCAAGATTTCATAAAAAAAATTTATGCATTAATGTTTTCCAAAACTAAAGAAAACGAATGAAATAGCTAATTCGCAACTTCTCTCCAGATATATAAATAAGATATATTGACAGTAACCTCTCCTAGACGATCAAAGGCTCCAATAACACCACCACAAATAGTTGAAAAGATGGAATACCAAATTTGAGTGTCCATGAAATAAATCTGCATTCAAAATGTAACCTGAGATGTTTACACTGAAAAATTTATCCCAATCAAATGAAAAGATTAATATACGTGAGTATAACCACCAAATATAGCATACACACCATAAGTACAGGGGCCCATAGTGCAATAACTGCACCATAGTTATTTTGAGCTGCATAGACCAGACATGTTAGATCAATAAAGTTTACAGGAAGTTGCAATGGACTCAGAAAATGTGCAGAAAACTACCTTCTGGGAAAAATTCATGCCAAGCAAAATCAACATGCCGAATACTCATTATGTCCTTAGTTGGCTTAACCAGAGGTTTGATCTAAAGAAAAAACAGTAATAAAGAGGCTCAATAAAATCACAAGACATTATCAAGAAAATAACTACAACCATTGTAATAATTACCTGTACAAAAAAGCTGAATGAAAATTTAGCAGCCAAAAGAATCAGCCAAAAAAGAGTGTATCTGAAATTTTAAAAGAATAGATGATGAAAAAGTTTAATACAAATAAGAGGAGCACAGACCTTAAGTAACTCGGATAACATATTATTCTGCAAAACTCACTTTAGGAGAGCAAATTGACTCTCATGCATTCCTCTTCCCACATATATTCTTGGCTGCATGATGATTATCCATTTATGTTAGAAATTTAATCAATGACTCAAAAAAATTGCTTCCTACTTATTTCTATAATCAGGTGGGGGTATATGCATTAATTTCAACATTGAAACAATAAAGTACATTGAAACAGTAAAGTTCACTGAAACAAGCATCATACCACTAGAATAATTTATAATGAAGAGAATTAGTTAAACGCGAAGTTAATATGAAATCAGAAGACACACTACCTGTGACCACCATAAGAGAAATCTAACTATGTGCCAGTCTGAGTTTTCAATCCAACGCCTAAGCATGGGGAAAAGAAAGAGAACAGCTGCTAGTAAATTTGGAAGCAGATAAACTGCAACGGCAAACATATACAATGGTGGAATCCCCTTTATACGTTGAAGAAAGGAAAGCAGATTCTTCATAAAGTTAGGGGCATCCTTGAAGGAATGCACATAGAAGAGTGGAAGAGCAATAACCCAAAAAAGGCTAACAACGACTTTGAGAAAATTTCGTAGGACATCAGTGAATCTCCAACGATGATAGCCTGGAAAGTTCAAAGCCAGGTCCAAGATACCTAAATCAAAATAAAAATGAACAAATGCAATGTCACTTCTTCAACTACAAGCTTAAACAAAAAACCAGCGAAAAGAAAAAACTCCTGAAACTAGTGCTTCTGATAATAGTATGATAAATTATACAGAGAAACTTGAGTTATCATACTTTGAAGTAAGCGCAGAATGGCTGCTGTAATGAATATGCTAGAGAGATTATATAAGACCTCTTTCTGAAAGATATCCAACAACGAAATATCTTCCCAGGCAATAATGAATATCATCTGCAATAAGAATGTTATGATCTTGTCAGAGCAACAATCAAGGGACATGATGACATAATCACTTCTTCTGTCGAAAACAAATACCTGCAAACCTAGCAGATAGAAGGTCCAAAGACGATCAAAACTGCGGAAGATGTTCCAGAATGATCGGGTCTCAACAAAATTTGTTTTGCCAGTTCTTCCAGATTTTTTTGGAGCACCCTTCCTTCCCTGCTATGGAATTCATATAAGCATTGGACTAAATAAATATCTTGCATTCAGGCAAGCAACTCCTAAGAGAATAAATACCTGTGTCATATTAAATGTTGATCTAAAAAATTCACCATCATCACGCATGGGCCATCCAAGAGAAAAGCAATCAGGTGACCTGAAACCAAATGCAGCGGAAGTTAAAACAGCAACGGCAATAACTGAAAGATGAAACAGGCCAAAGGAAGTCAGTTTCAATAAGAAATAAAATCCTAAAGGCAAACGAACCAGAAATATTCATTTAGATCATCATAGTTGCACCAGGCTGAGTGAGGAGCTGCTCCATGTCTGCTCTTCTCGGCTTCCTGTATTGATTAGCAGGGTAATAACTCATCACCGAGAAGAAAAGTACCTGACGTAAGTTGATGATCCAATATCAGAAAAACCATACCTTTTCTATTACTCGGTATATTGGAGTTATAACCTTGCGCAAGAATGCCTCATCATCACCACCATAAGAAGGTTTGATGTTTTCACCAGTAACAATGCTGACATTTCCAGCCAATAAACCATGAAGTTCATACGCCATCTGAAGTTATAGTTCACTATTATTAGTACGTGCAGAAAAATAACTAACAAATAAAATAAAAACGTCACAGTTCATCTGCAAATACATTCTGGCGCAAGATATTGTAACACTCAAAAAATGTGTACGCACATTATGAAATATGTAGCAAAGACACTCTGGCATGAAGCGAACATTGGATGCTTCACCCCATATGAGAAGATACAAGCCCATATAAAGTAACTTCCTTTGTTGTATCTCTTGATGACCTTGAGGGTATCTGCATGAAAGAATACCATAGTCACGTTAGCGTAAATATTTTCAGATTTATTCTTAAAAAAATATGATACGAAAAGGTAGGAAAATTGTTTTGTAAAGGAGAAACTGTTATATCTTACCGTAAGCTATGTTTTCGTCCCAAAAATTTGCACCACGTTTTGTAATTCTTGAACAGCTTATTCATCACTGCATCAATGGCGCGATCATCAAGCTGCAGTTGTTTAAGAAAATCAAAATACAGTGAAATTTAGCCAAGGCTCAAAAGCAAAGCAAGATACCCTGATAACTAAATGAAGACGGGAGTTCTCTTTATTTCTGGTTTATCTCTATTGAACCTATAAATGATATGCTAAGTACAGGAAGATGCGAGATATAGCTACATACCTTGTTAAGGGGCTCAGGTTTGGGGTTTAGCCTTATGTGAGCGTTAGCAAGAAGTAGGATTAAATGCTCTCTCTGGTTCCTGACGTTGTCCCTCTGAACCAAAATAAACCAAAAAGATTAACATACAGTCATAATCCTTTTCCTATCCATTTCTATTTGGGAGTAGAATACATACCTGGAACCCAAACATGGCTCTAAGCCAATCAAGCAGATCCAAATCACCATTTCTCTGCCTTTGTTGCTCAAATAAAGTTGGCCAATTCAGGCCACGAGTATTCCAGAAGGCCGAAACAGCTGCCTTAATCTAAACCATGGAAAGATGACCAAAGAATTCAGTACAAAGCCAAACAAAATACAAACACTAAACATCTATCGCGGCCAAAGGATACCTCTTCGAGCTGCATAATAGGCTGAGAAGCCCCGGCTGAGTCCAAGGGAATAATGTTGAAAGGTGCATATATCTCCGTCTTTTCCTGGACATCTCTAGCAGCCGCAATGATCTGAATGCACAAAATTACTGCTGTCATTTATACCCTTCCAAAAAAACTTATGCGTCAAGCTACGTTTGTCCACAAGATGAAAATGAAAATGTACTGTACATATTAATCAAGACAGACCTCAGGAGCTACTTCTTCGACTTTCTCAGTCTTGTTAACGGCACAGAGAACTTCAAAAAGCACCCCGGCGGTCTGGTAAGCTTTCCCGAGCTGTGCTCTAATGTTGAAAAAAAAAAAAAAAAAAAAAAAAGATGCAGAGGAATGTTAAGCATGGAGGCGAAGGAGGATCCTTATCTTAACAAGACATACAGCGTAAAGAGCGTGTAGTATACCTGTCTGCCTGTTCTCCTTGGTCAAGAGCTCTGACATAATGCTCATAGTATTGCTGATAATAAGCCTGGATTTCCCTTGCATCTGTCCTCTTAACACGAAGGGCAAGACTGGGTCCGTTGTCCTAGAGTCGAGAAATCATGTGAGAGAAGTTAGAGCAGGAGAACCAAAGCAACTCTTTCTTTCTCGTAAGAAAAGTTATTCTTTGACACAGTATCAGCACCCTTCTAGTAAAGGATGAAATAATAATAATAATAATAATAATAATAATAATAATAATAATAATAATAATAATAATAATAATAATAATAATAATAATAATAATAATAATAATAATAATAATAATAATAATAATAATAATAATAATAAATAAATAAATAATGGTAATAATAATAATTTATGCGGGTAGTTAGTTCACTTCCTTCAGAATTTCATATTTCTTTTCGTCAGAAACACATAATGCTTCATACTACTAATAATTTAAATAAAAAATGATGAGTTATGATTGATATTATTAATAAATTAGTAAATGCATTTAAGAAGTGAATATGTCTCGTTAATAAAGTTCACGATAAAACAAAATATAAAATATCAATACTTCTAATTTAATTTAAAAATATATTTATCTATTTCTCATATAAATTAATAACAGTGATGATAATAAATCATAATAAATATGATTTGATCCAACTCATTTTAATCATATGAAAAATATTCACAAACCACAACATTAAATGAGAAATTACCACAATAATAATAATAATAACTGATTCACTTTAAAAATAAATATTTAATAATTAATTATACACATAAATATATTTTTGTTTTAGTAACTGTTATAATGTGGACATTACCAATATGGCAAGAATTAAACTTTGAAATATTTAATTAAGAGAGACGAGCCAATTTTGGTAGAATGACATCCATCTATTTCATCATGATTTTGATCATTAAATTTTTTAGCTATTTACCGTTAATTTTAATTTAATTATATTAATAATATAAAAATTTACTGTAATCTAGTTAAGTATGTAAGATAAACTGATTATATTTTATAATAAATACTTTAAAAATAATACTTAAATTGATTTTCTACTAGTTGATAGTTTAGATAACCTAGAACATCCGCAATACTACATACATGGTTACTTAAATAAACTATTTATCTTAATTTTTTAACTCTCAGCGGCACATATACATTTAAGCATTCTCTACAATTTACTAAAATATGGAGGGTGTTAAATTAAGTCTGTAACCTAATTTAGTATATGTTATAACTCAATATTAATTAATACTTAAAATGTTAATTCTCTCGTTCAAAGTATGTTATTATATTTAAAAAATATTCTTTTATATAAATAATTATATATATAAGTAATTTCACAATTTTTTTCTGATAACAAAAATTTGTTAAACAATATTGGTTAACTTTATTCCATCAACTTATATATGATCTTGTAAAAGTAAAACTATTGTTTCTATTGCTTTTTGCTTTGTTATAAGTTAACACATTGTGTGAGATAAGTGAAAAATATATGTTTGTGATATGAATAATTTTTAAGAGAGAAAAATAAGAAAAAGAATGAAATATGTTTATTTATAATTTAATTAAAAGTAGAGTACACATAAGTTAGTTTATAAAAGTTCTCTTGTATAGTTTTTTAAATTATTATTCTTTTAATTTTGCATAAAATAATAATTTACTTTATAGGAAAATTTATTTATTTTTTCTTATTTTCTTCTTTTAAAAAATTATAGAATTTTTTTTATAAACAAATCCTTGTTGGAAAACCTAACGAAGGTTTTCCATTGGCGGTTAGTTTGGTTTATATAAGAATACCGCGAATTTCAGAATAATAAAGAAAGAGTTTAATAAGTGTTACGGATAAGGTAAATATGGTAATAAATTTTGTTATATGTAATGGTTTATACTGGAATGTTCCGACAAAGAATGTTCACCTATTTTTTTTTTCATGGAAAAGACGAAACATTTTTGAACGAAAAATAAATAACGATTCCCATTGAGTTGTGGTAATTATGCGAAGGAATGCGCTTTGAAATACAAGTTGTGGAAAATGGTTAGAATATAATTTCTTATATTTTAAGTATTACTATTAGTGTTGTGTAAAAAAAGTATTACTGTTATTGCTTCAGAAAAAAAAAAAAAAAAAAAGTAGTACTATTTCTGTAATAAGCCTAAAGTTTTAGTTTCCAAAATGATGCTATATATATTTTTTGACGTAATAGTTGAAGACATGCTGGCGAAAAGAGTTAGTTACGTACCCTGTCCAATCGCTGCAGCAACAGCGTCTTAAACTGCCTCACACCACGTCCGCTGGAGCTCTGATCCAACCGGTGCGCCTTCTCGAAAGCATAGAACCGACCTTACAACAACCAAAAAACCAATTTCAGATTCAGAGAATTTTCTATAAGATTTCATACAAGAAAATTTACTACTAACTAAAAAAGAAAAATATATATTATTAGCTGTAATAAATTAGCAAGGAGATAGGCAAAAAAAATGATTGATGTATGAATTGTTGCGCAACTCTTTCAGACAAAAACCGTGAACATTGAAGGAAATGAAATAGAATCTGAGCTACTTAGCTAGCAACATTGACGACAACATACATAGATAAGCAACCCTAGGGCGTTCGCTTTCGATCTCATTGGCGACTCGGAGAATCGGCGAAATGGAAGCGAGCGAGGACGGAACAACCTCATTGTCGAAAACCTCGGTGGAGAACGTCGTGGCGGCACTCCTGGACGGGCGCCTCGTCAGCGTGCTCGGTGCGGCATCAAGACCGGGCATCGTCGTCCACCGCCGCGACGTTCCCTACTCTACCTCTTTCTCCTCTGTATATGAACAAAATTAACCGATTAATTATATATAAAAAAAAAAAAAAACTTATAAGAAATGAACAGTAATTGAAATGCAGTGGTGAAGAAAACCTAGAACAGAGGAGAAAGACGGTTTCAGAAGAAGCTGAAAGGAGAGATGAGAGAGAAGAGAAGAGAATGAAGAGAAGAGAGAGAAAGCGCGGGAAGAGAAAGAATATGAGAGAGGAAGAAGGAGATGACACGTGGCGGAGGGAGAAAGGGAAATGATTGGAAGAACAAGGTTTACGGAAGCAACACAAAAAGAATATGAGAGAGGGCAATGAAGATATTTTTGAAGGAACTTTCAATTTCTCTTCTCTTTTGTAGTACCTAGCGTAGCGGAATGCTGCTATCTAGGGAATAATGCGATTACTCCAACAAATTTGACAGCTTAATGTGATGCATTTCTTCAAATTTTTACAGCAAACATTTGAAACTACCTTGACTACTATTGGGTTATGGCATTTTTTTCACTTCATAAGATCTTTTCAGTCCACCACTCTCTGCAATGTAATTTACTTAAATTATCAGTTACTGTTGCCTCTGTTGTTCTCTTGCTTAATTTAGAAAATAAAGTAAAAAAATATTATTTTCAATAGAAATTCACATACGTGAAAGGAGAAAATTTTGAGAAATCTAATTATCCAAATGCAAAATTGACCGGATTATACTAAGTAATGAATCAATATTTCAATAAATATAAAAACTTTTTCAAATGTAAATTTGCATTATACTTTCTATTTTAGTTCAAGTTCATTGTAGTTAAGGTTTGGGAGACATAATTTTGGCCTTGCCAAATGAGTGTGTTTTGGAGTTACTATATTATTGTGGGATTTGTTAAAAAAAAAACAAAATTAAGCCTTTAACCTCCAAGGACACAAAATGTTAAATAAAAAATTTGGACAGTGGTTGTCCTATCTTTGTGCTATGGAAAATGATGGGGGAATAGGTCTGAGGCATCGGTTTGATTGATTCTACAGAAGGTGTAAAAATTAGATTGCGTCAAACAAATTTGAATTCTTTATGCACTACATATTTATTGGAAAAAAAAAATTCAATTTGTTTTAAATTTAAACAATTATAATATCAAACTAAATATATGTATTAATTGTTTGGATTTATACTTCATAAATTCATCTGTTTTACTTAGTTTTTTTTTTTTTTTTTAAATCTCGTATTTTAAAACTCAGGTTGAGCTAATTCACTATGTGAGACCAATTTGACTAATTCTTGGTACAAGAATCACTCATGTGAGAAAATCCGGCACCTCGATTCTAGATAAAAAAAAAAAATTAAGAGTATTAAGAACGTTATTTGACTCAATAAAAATCTCTCTCAAACTTAGAAAACAATTTTAGAACTCTGAGTTTTAAATTCAATATATTAAATGAAATCACAATGAGAACATTATATAGATCTTAACTTGTTAGTTTTAATAGATTAAATCATATTTTAAATATATTTATTTCACTTACTTGTGAAAAAAATAAATGAAATTGTTATTTTAATGTTAAAATATTAAAATCATTTTAAAAGTATAGGAAAATTTAATATATCAAAAAACCCATTTTAAACCTTTAAAATTATTCATAATTTTAAGAAACGGAATCAATTAAAATATCTTTTTAGAATTATTTTAGACTTTAGATAAAAATATTTTTAATAGATTAAAACGTTTTTTCTAATCAATTAAAAGATAAGTTCGAAAACACTTAAAATTACTTTATTATAAATAATTAAAGATCAAACTAATTAGAGAAAAACTTACATATACATCAAAAACAAGTACACACCAATTTATCTAAATCTTCAATTTAAGTCTTCAATTTTCAATTAACTTCAAAGTGATATTGGATTCATCAAATATAATTGAATACACTAACAACTTTAACAAACTTAAATTAAATAAGTGATTAAGTGAGTATTATTAGTTTCCTTTGACACAGTTGACAAATATATTAAATTTTAATACGTAAACAATATTAAATATTTATCATTTTTAAAGAGATTTGAAAACTGAAATAAACTTTAAACAAATAATATATGTCCAATAAATAGAACAAGTAAGTATTTTAATATAATCTCATCATAATTCACATTTATTAGTAATCTTTTATATTCTTTTTCTATCATTGTTTTATGTGACACAAATTATAATTATAATTCCTAATATTAAATCTCCATACAATTCCAATTCCTTAAGAATTAACAAAAAAAGAAAAAACACTTGATTCTAAGTATTAGGAATTTAAGATGATAAAATTTCTAAAATAATTCCTCTTTATCTCTTCATATGCATTTCATATTGCACATTTTCATCTTCTCTTCCATAAAATACATACTTAAATACTTGATAATGTTTAGTTCAATTTTTAATATTCTTCCTTTATAAATTAAATTTGGAAGTTTAACCATTAAAAACACAAATAAATTAAAAACTGAAAAGAATTTCAATATGAAATTTCAATCCACATATTTCAAGATTCATATCATTCCTCTAATCATAGTTCTTAAAAAATTGTATCCAAATTCAAACAAATAATAAGTTAAATTAACTAATTTAATTGAACTAATGTCATCGAATTAAAAATACTAATAAAATCAAGATATTACTCAATCTAATTGTACCTAAATCGTTAAATTGAAATTTAATATATTCCTAATTTAATTTCTAAAATTAAAATAATACAATTTATAATCATAAAGTGTAAAAATAAATCAATCACTCTCTCTCTATATCTCTCACTCTCTTTCTCTATCTCTCTCTCATGAAACCTAATTTATTATAACTAAAAATTAAATATTTGAAATTTAAAACTAAAGCATGTTTTAAACGTTTTTAATTAATATACAACCAAATTATAAATATATGCATGAAATTTGTATCATTAATAAAGACCTAAATCTTTCCGAAGCTTTTTGCAAAGGATCGTCATTGTCTTTAAAAAATGAAGCAATATATGTTCAATACTTCTTTCAACTCTTCCAGGTGAAAAGAATTTAGTGAAGAACCTTCTTCCATATCAGTTCATTGTAACAAACTTCTACTAAGATATATAATTGTAGTTATGTTCTAGCTTTACTCGTCACTAATAAAAATGAAACAGAATCTTACAGCATTTTCATAAACATTTTGTATATTCAATATATAACAATCATAAAAGATCGTAAGATGTATAAATTAGGGTATTTATGGCTAAAAAATATGTATCTATCAAATAAATATTTAAATGTTAATGAGAAGAAAATGACTAGACCAAAAAGTCAAACCAAAATTAGTTTCAGTAACTTATTTGGTAATTGGAAACTAACCAAGGATAATTACTAAAATTTGTATTATAATTCAATTAATTAATTTTAGTTGTAATAGAATTTATTGTGCCAAATTTTTAAAAGCTAGAAAATATTTCACTATAATTATCATAATGCAATTAGTGTAAATTTGACCTATTTTATAGAAGTTTCTGCTGGCTAAACCTAGATCTGGTCATGATTAGATAAGGTTAAAATGGTTTACATTTGATTTGTGTTTGAAATTTAAAGTTGAAGTCCCATACATTCCATACACATCTCAAGCAAATACTGATTAAAAGACGAAAAAAGACTGGAGGAAGAGAGTGAAGGAAAAATATCGAAAACGTGAAACCGTTTTCAAAAGCTTAAAACAACAATTAAAAACATTTTTTCTATTTTTAAGACGAGTCATAAACAATTTTAGAATATTCAATCGGATTTTATTTTCAAAGTTAAATTTAAAAATTATAAACCCAAATCTTTATCACCACCCAAAATAGAAATCTTCTATGCCAAAGTAAGCAACATATTGTACTATTATTTTTATATACATTTTTGGGCCGTTATTGGGCTTATCTTAAAATGTGTATTTCCAGTTTGGGCAATTGCTTCCTGCACCCCATCAATTCAAACATTCACCACATTTTTTAAAATGACTATTTTACCTTTATTTAAAGTGACTTTCGAATTATCTTTCCTGAAATTTTTTCTAAAACACATTTTCTAAATCTATGAAATACATTCAAAAACATATTTTTCAAAGCAACGTAAAATTTTCAGAACAAAGTTTCTACAATAAAATTTTTGGAGTGCATGAAATACATTATGTAATTTGGTGAATACATTTTAAAACAAACTTTAAAACTAAGAAATAAATTTTTGATATTTCCATATTTAATTGACGTGTACATCTCCAATTTTTGTAGCCTTCCATTAGTTACTACTTTTTCTATCCCTTCATAAAAAAAATGTTACCATAAAGGTGAAAAAGACAAGGAATGATGGATCTGAAGGAGTTTGTATAAAGTGTAAATTTAGTGAGAATAGGCACAGAAATAGCATAGTGTGGTCCTCAACAATGTGATGGGTCCATAGTATTTTCAGACACCACCATTGCAAGTCATTTCTATTTCAATCATACTTTACTTCCTTTTATTCGTGGGCAAGAGAATCGAACGTGAGAAATATGATACACGCTAAACAATTTATCCAAAAGACCTTTTGCATTGTTTTTAAAGTATTTTAAGAAAAATAAAATAAAGAAGAAGAGAATTAATGATGCATGTATTTTTTAAGATAAAAATAGTATTTATTGTAAGATATAATATTGCATGACTTAAAGACAAAAGTGATTTGGAAACACATGCAATCATGGATGCCCATGCTCATTAAGCTCCTTCTAAATAATATATGTTCATTATTTGTTATGGGTGTGTATAGTTAAAAGGAGTTGGTGGAATGAACATAATTTAGATACAAAAATGGTTCACCCACACCATTTACAAAATCCATATATTGTTCACTCACCACAATATAAATATATATTAATTCTCCCTTCCGTGAATCCAGCTGGTTTTGTTGGTAAAATAAATTTGAATAAAATTAATGGATCACAGCATGATACATGAGTCATGCATGACCTACCATACATTTTATGTGATGAGCAATGCTTTTAAATGTGGAGAAACAAAATCATCTACCATGTAAAACTATTTTATACAGTTATTTAATTGCAATTTATTGTGTATAATAAGTTAATTTTATAATAATTACTTGTTTTTTTAATGTTAATAACACTTTTAACATATTTTAAAATATAAATATTTTATTTTATCCTATTAAATAGTTTGTAAAATGTTCTTCATTAATTCGACTTTTAGTTTGAGTGACCCTCTTTTATTCTTATTTTTAGTTCCAAATAATGATGCTTTAGAGAAAAAAAAAAAAAAAA
>Ga0209489_106499_pt1 | contig 18725 bp, 10 predicted proteins | sample SiratrowhiteBW_FD_187527 | JGI IMG/M metagenome (GOLD analysis project Ga0209489, IMG submission 187527) | Root nodule microbial communities of legume samples collected from California, USA - Siratro white BW (SPAdes) (version 2) | ecosystem: Host-associated > Plants > Roots > Nodule | place...
ACTCATTTATTTACTATTGAAATATTTTATCCTTAGTTGATGTAGGATTTCTAACACATATTATTTCTTGTTACTATAAACATAATAGGAAAAACAAATGAATAGTCATATTTTTTTTTTTTTTTTGTGGTGGAAATTTTGATAACCAAGCCACTGCTCGATTTCTTATCCAAAAAGATAGACAATTTACTTATGTCAATATCATAAAAATTTTCTTACCATATATGGTTCATTCAATTTGTGAATAAAAGATGTGATGGGAAGCCATCCTTATTGGCCATTGTTTGGGACATTGTTTTTATCCATATATTTAGGAAATCTGACATTGTGGCTCACCATTTAACTTCTTTATGTTTTAGGGACTAATGTATAAACATTCCTTAATACCAAAACAAAGCAATAAAAAATTAAAGCACTATAAAACCAAATTTAGTCAATAAAAACACGTCTTACTTTTTTATCTTCTTTCCATATCATTCCATGATGTTCCTCCTTAATATTTCTAACTTGTTTTCACATTCATTGTGTTGACATATATGTATATAAATCCAGGCATGTTTTTCTGGATGGACTTGAGAATCAGATTGAAACCCGGCATTCAGTTTCTCTGTGCTTGTTCTCTTGCCCTATTGGGATTCTTACTCATGTCATCACCAAAGCAATGACTAAAAGTGGCAGAGAAAGCAATCATGAATTATAGAAGAAACCTGCTTGCTCTCCCACAGAACCAAAGAAGAATTTTTTTTGAAGTTCAAGAACTTCAGAAATTCATGTTCAAGTTTTTAACCTTGTAATTGCCTTTGGAATTGGTTTCTTTTCTCAATCAAAATATCATATTGTTAGCAATTAGTTCAATCTCAAGTGTATAAATTATCTTTGAAATTCATTACATTTTTTTTTTCTTCAACTGCATAGCAAATTTTCTATTTTTACCCAACCTTCTTGAAAACTATACATGCTTTGTCAAGACGCAGCACCAGAATCCTCAGGCACGTCACATATGACTAACGGAGAAAAAGTTAAAAAAAAAAAAAAAAATAAAAAAAAAAAAAAAAATATATATATATATATATATATAAGCTTATAAAAAAATAATACGAAATTTGTTCTATAAATTAACTTAAATAAGAATTAATTTTAATTTATTGAGAAATTTGTTTCATTATTTTTTTTCATAAAAGTGTATTTACTGAGAAAAACTTTATCCAACTAAATTCTTTCGCTAATATTGTATCACGGTGCTTATTTAAAATATTGCATGTCATTTGTTATATAAATAAAAGAGTTCTTTTTACAAAATTTGTGTCTTTTTCATTTATTTTTTGGGTAATTTTAATGAAAGAATGAGTAAAATAACTTTTTTTGATATCTTCGACATTGATTCTTATTAAAATTGATATTTTTTAAAATTTTAATATGTAATAAGTATGTTGATTTAGTTGTAAAAGTAACTTTATTGATTTTAAATTAAAATTATTGACATGTACTCATCTTTATTAGATATTTATAGGTCTAATGATATATAGAACTGTCAAAATTAGCACATTAATACAGTTAATTGAAAAAGTAATAGACTAATTATCATTATCAAATCAATGTATTAATTAGACGCTGAGATAAAAAAATATAAAAAAGAAAACTAAAATATACCAAAAACTTATTCGACTTAAAAAAATATAATTTTCGATTTAAGAAAGTAGGTCTTTAATGTTTGACAATATCACATCTAATTGTTCCAATAAAAAAGTTAACTAAGGAAACGACAACTATTAGCACTAGTAAAATATTCATTTAGGTTTGTATTATGTTATGTCACTTTGATAATTGATGTAGATATAAATGACATAATTTATTTTATACTGATTAATCACATTATAAAAGTTCATTTTATTGTTTGTGATCATTAGAAAGAAATATTTTTTTTTTTTATATTGATTTAAGACAACTATCAGTACATTTTGCGTCAATTCTTGCATTAACAAACATAAACAAATTTAATAGAACATTGGCTCTGAAAAAAAAAAAACTACATAATTTTCACATATAATTTTAAATAATAATAATAATAATAATAATAATAATAATAATAATAATAACAAATTGACTATTCAACATAAAGTAATAAATATATTAAATTATTCAAAGTAATTCAACAAATAAAACTAAATAGGTTGAAGAATATAAGTCGTTAGTTGTTGTCGTATCTATCCTAGTTAATCAAAATATGACTATTCTTATCTATTTCCTTTATCTAATAATGGTGAATGTGTTATTTCATGTGAAAGTGATTTGTTCCTGGTAAGGAAAATGTTTTATCAAGTTCAAAAGAATTTTATTGATAATTTTGTAAGGTTAGTTTGCTTCTAACAACAGGAAATATATCAAACATAGAAAGAAACAGAAAGTTAAAAAAATAAAGTAAAACAATGTGAAAAATAAAAAAAAAAATTCTTTCAAACTTTCTCTTTTACGGAGATTTGAAAGGAAAGATGATTTTTATAATTAAATACAAATTTTAGTTTCAATACTATTAAATAATTACCATTAAATAAAATATAAAAAAATATTTATTATTTTAATATACAATAATAAAAAATTAAAATATATATAATGATTAAATTTATAATAAAATAAAAATATTAAAATAATTAATAAAAGAATAAATTTAATTATGTATTAAATATATTATTTAATTATGTATTAAATGCTAATCATTGATCAGAAAATGTCACAAAATGTAGGTGATGAAGGTCAGAATTAGCATATAAAATTATACTCTAAAGGTATTTTTGTCATTTCAATTAGTATTATACTGCACTGTTGTCATTTCAAATATACTATGGAGGTAGGCTGAGATTAGACAAATTCTTCCTGCACCCTAATATAAAATTTTAATTCCATAATTAACCCTATCCGGTTTATACGGATAAAAAAATAAGAATCAGATGGCACCTCCATCCGGTTCACATTTCAAAAAAAATGACAACCAGATGAGTATGTCATCCGGTTGCCATTTCAGAATAAAATGACAACCGGATGACACTCCCATCCGGTTGTCATTTCAAAATAAAATGACAACCGGATGGCACCCTCATCCGGTTGTCATTTCAAAATAAAATGACAATCGGATGACATCCCATCCGGTTGTTATTTAAAAAAAATTCATTTTATTTGGAAATGACAACCGGATGACATACTCATCCGATTGTCATTTTGATTTTGAAATGACAACCGGATGGGGTTGTCATCCGGTTCTCATTTCCAAATAAAAATGAGAACCGGATGGAACCCATCCGGTTCTCATATATCAAATCGAAAAATTCTTCTGTTCGTCGTCGACAACGCCTAAACCCCAAATCAACTACTCTAATCAGCAATATCACTTACTAATTGCTAATAAATACAAAAAATTACTTACTTATTGTTTGTTTTAAGGATTAATCAAAGATTTGAAAACAGATGAAGTTAAAATGAAACCCGGATGGGATGTCATCCGGTTCTTATTTTATTTTGAAAAGACAACCGGATGACATACTCATCCTGTTGTCATTTTTTTTGAAATGTGAACCGGATGGGGATGCCATCCGGTTCTTATTTTTTTGCCCGTATAAACCGGATGGGTGTGCTGGGATATTTATAGAATTAAAAAATTTGTATTAGGGTGCAGGAAGCGTGTATTAGGGTGCAGGAAGAATTTGTCCTGAGATTATATGGAGGTGCCGGAAAAAGGCGTCCTATCTTAAAAAAATAAAAATAAAAAATTCCAAAAACGGTGAACTGGTCAAGCAAACCGGTACAAAACCGTCCAAAATGGATCAAGAAAATTCGAGCTAGAATTCTTTTACTTTTCAATTTTCAAAATTTATAGAATATTTTAAGACTACATAAAATAGCATTTAATAAAAATTGCAAAATAGGTATACATTGTTTTGTTAAAAACATCAATTTACTTATTTATATTAACTTTTTATTTCTTACTAATTTTTACATGATACTAGTTTACGAGTTTTTATTCTAGACGTAAAATTTTTATTTATAATTAATATTGTCAAATTATTAAAATTTAAATTCAAATATTATGATATGTTTGAATTGAACTTCTACACATACTTTGAATGTTAGCATCTTGTAAAAGGATATTCTATTATAGATTTTTATGATGTTATATTTAGTTAATATTATTTATAAATTATTCTATTATTATTTATTACACCGGTTTAACCACTGTGGAACTATAAACTAATATTTTGTTTAAAAACATTGATAATTCCAGTGTGATCCATCATCATACAACATTGTAAATGGAGATCATAAAATATACTTTTAAGAAAAACAAGAGAGAGAGAGAAGGAAAATAATATACAGGGAAAAACCAACAGTTTGGCATATTCATAATTTGATTACAATGTGTAGTTAGCTCATGTGGGTGATTCAATTATGAAAAGATTCAAAGAACATCTGCCATGACCAGGAACAATGTTGCTGCTTTTTCATGATTGAAAATTACTCCTAAACTACACAATAAGCTACCAGACTAGCAATGATCTTGTAGGAAGCAAAAAAATGAACTTGGTGGGTCAAAATTGATTCTCAACCCCACAAAGATGAGATCAATTATCAAGAATTTGGTGTGTAGCAAAGTAGATGCTGGAGCTTCCAAAAAGTGGACAACAAAACACATCTTCACAACAGATAACATCTTGTCTGCAACAACTAGTTCACAAAATGATACTATGAGTCAACAGAGTCCATATTTTTGTGTACCAATACTGAACACAGACTAACTTAAGACTCCTTGAGATAAACACAGACGATGTCCTTAAAATTACAGAATGCAACTACCTCTAACTCTTTCTTTCAAACACTATATTTTATTGGTTTAAATTAACTAGGATCTATCCAAATCAAGAGTCATTGAATGAAATCTAGACCTACCAAAACTGAAGGTTTTCAATCAATTTCAACCAATGACAGAGTTTTTGAAAGAGAGGGTAGCTAGAATTGGTCTTAAGATTATCCGCATCAACTCTTCATTCATAAGGAATAGGTTAATAGCAATCTGTCAAATTAAAATGGTTTAGGCTTACTAACTTTATGATTTCTGTATTGTGTTTTTTGTATCTTATTTTGGTCCTCTTAAAAAAGTCAGTTTGCTTCCCTATTAAAAACAATTCACTTTAGTCCTTGGAGTGAAATGATCTCTGTTGAGTGATCATGTCTAACAGATATTGGAAACAAACCTGAAGTTTTCTAAATAGTAGGAATAAAATGAAAACTTAATATAAAAATTAAATATACCAAAAGCTTATAGTTTTATAGAAACTTGTTCAATAAGGTGAGAGAGTAAAATAAAAATTATAATAATTATAGTAATAGGGTCCCTAACATTTTGCATACAAGGGACCAAAATGCCTTTAGGCGTTGTGCTCCTCTTACAGAAAAAAATATCTGGCCTATCATTCTCCCATAATAAACCTTCTCAATTTCCCATCTGTGAGGCATGGAATCTGTTTACAATTGGATATTTATCCAAAAGGTCCATTGCTAGATACTAACTTTGTTCCAAAATTACTACAGTTTAAGGGTTTTTTTACCCATATATTAAGCACAACAATAAATGTCACATTGAAACAATTTCACTACAATAATATACAGGCAAAATAGGAAAAAACTATTTTCATTGAAAACTGATAACATTAGTCAAGTTTGAAATTTTTTAAAGACTAAAACTGCACTGATTTTTAAGACGGAAGGAGTAGTTGTCAATGTTTACTAGTATTTAGTTTAGATATCAGTTTGTTACTGATTTTTAAGACGGAAGGAGTAGGTGTCAATGTTTACTAGTATTTAGTTAGTTTAGATATCAGTATGTTAGTTTGGCAAATATAAAGAAGAAAAACAACATATTGTAACAAATGCTAATTTGGGAGGGGAAAAAGAGACATTGGAAGAATTGGTTAGTAATGGCCACGTGCCAGCTGAAGCTGAAATGGTGGAAAGGAGGAGAGGGGCATGCGAGTCAAGAAAGCGAATTCACAGATGAAAGATTTTGTATGGAATTCAGTTAGCATATATTATGCAGTAGGACGAGAGAGGGCATGTCAGGATTAGAACTTTTCTCTCCCATTTTTCATTTATGCTCTCTAAAATTTTAGGTTACATCCATCTCCATAGAATCTTCTCCCATTGCAAGGGGATTCCATTCCATTAATACTATTAGAAAGCACATTTAAATATTTTAGTTATATTAAATTGGTGTTTTCATTGAGTCATGTCCGACAATATGCTCCAGGAAGAACTCAGCTTACGTTAAGCAGAGTCTGGATCTCATAAACAAGAAATAATGAGTACATGACACACTTTGGAACCATCGAATCTGTCAGATATATTGATGCCTCCAGATTTTCCTCTTACCAATCTGCTCAAAAGCACAATTTTATGTGCAATTCTACTGATGTTGAAAACCGTAAGAGTAGCAATCACGCAGGCTCTTGTATTAACCTTACCAGACTTTTGTAAGCCCTTCATCTTGGAAACCGATGCACCAGGTAAAGGAGTGGATGCAATACTTAGTCAAAGGAAAAAAAACTCTCTCCAAGAAGTTGACAGCTCGAACACAAAAACAATCTGCACACCCCAGAGTTTTATGCAATCAGAGGGGCAATTGCAAGTTTATGCACTGTTTTCAAGTTCATAAATTTGTCATTCAAATGTAACAAAATGTTTGAGAAGTTTTGATCGATCAAGCCATCTAGAGTCCAAAGCAACAAAATTGGCTCCACAAGTTTCCTGGTTATGACTTTACTATTCAGTATAAATTAGGGAAAGAGAATTTGGCTGTTCATTCTCTATCCAGATCATTTTACATGGTTTGATACCAACCAAAACTATAATTCGCTCCCTTGTTACAAGCTGCTGTGGTTGCAGATCCAAGTTAGAGGTTACCATTGAGTTATGCAGGAAGAATCAACCTCCAAATCCTCATTTCAGTACTTAACAATTTGCTATTTTAGAAAGGTAGACTGGTGGTTTTATTGAAACATGAGATAATTCAAAAACTTCTGCAAGAATTCTTCCCTTAGGATTATTGCAGCCCTAACCTATACCAGATCAGATATGGGAAGACTTGGAAGTGGACTTCATTCCAGGCCTACCTCCATCTCATGGTTATACAGTTATTTATATGGTCATTGACAGGCTATCCAAGTATGCTAATATCACACTTTAAAAAGCTGACTATACTAGTAAAGAGGTGGCAAAATCTTTCACTCAAATGGTGGCTAAGTTGCATTCCAACCCTAAATCCACAGTTTCTGAGAGATAAGGTCTTGACTACTCAGTTTTGGCAGCACCTACCGAAATGAAGTGGCACAACTTTAAGAATGTCAACGGTTTATCATCCTCAATCAGATGGGCAGTCTGAAGCTCTAAACAAATGCTTAAAAATGTATCTCAGATGTTTTACCTTTGGTGCTCCTCAAGAATGGGCCAAACTACATCCTTGGGCTGAACTTTGGTATAACACTTCGTACAACACAAGCATAGGCATGATTCCATTCAAGGCTACGTATGGTAGAGACCTCCTCAATTGGTGAGATACGTCCCTGATAATTCAGATCCGGAATCAGTTCAAGAATAATTGATTTCTAGAGATATTATACTGGGGAAAGTAAAGAGTAATCTTCACAGAGCCCAGCAGATACAAATAAAAGTATGCTGATCACAGGAGGAAGCATGTGGCATTTCAAATAGGATAGGAGATAAGTTTTGGTGAAACTGCAGCCATATAGGCACCATTCTGTGCCTTTGAAAAAAATCAGAAGTTAAGCTTGAGGTACTTTGGTCCTTTCCCCACCATAAAGAGTTGGCCAGGTTGCTTATAAGCTTTTGTTACCACCTTCAACCATTCTGTATTTCATGTATCTGAACATAAGCCCTGTCCTGGAGAACACATCATCCTTATGTGCCTCTACCTATCACTTCTAATGAAGAAAATCCTGTGATTCAACCTACTGCAGTCTCATGTCACTATTCGTGGAAACCAACAGATACAACAATACTTAGTTCAATGGGAAGGATTGGACAGTTCTGATGTTACATCGAAAGATCAGTAAGTCTTAGCAAAGGCTTATCCCCAATTCAACCTTCACGGCAAGGTTGGTTGTAATGGAGGGTGAATTATAACAAATGCTAATCCAGGAGAGTTAAGACACATTGGAAGAGTTGGTTAGTAATGGCCACATAACAGCCAAAGCTAAATGGTGGAAAGGAGTAGGGGCATGCGAGTCAAGAACATGAATTTGCAGATGAAAGATTTTGTATGGGAATTAGGTTAGCATATATTATACAATTGGGGGAGAGGGCAAGTACGGATTCAAATTTTTCTCTCTCATCCATTTTTGTGCATCACTTTTCATTTATGCTCTGTAAAATTTTAGGTTACATCCATCACCATAGGAATCTTCTTCCATTGTAAGGAACTTCCATTCTGTACGTTGGCTAAAATTTATCGGAAATCACAAATTTTGGTAGGTATCACTTCCCATTTAATGACTGCACTGATTGTATAGTTTTCAATAAACTTCAACCAATAGTGAAGTATATTAGATAAATTGTGTTAGAAAGTGAGCTGCTAACACGTATACCAGTTTCTATCATGCATATTTCGTGTTCTCTATCAATTCTTAATACTCCAACTTAAGCCCCTATATATTTTTAGTTGTTTATATGATTATTGCCCACATTGAACATTAAACAGATATTACAAAAACTGGCAATCAGCCTCACCCCATGTTAGAATCAGTAGCACAATATCGATACACTCATTGTAAAAAATTGCTGTCAATTGAACTAAGAAGAAGCTCAAGGCAGATACGCACCCACTCATAAACATGGACCAAACAAACAATTGGCAATAAATTCACATTTCATAATAAGAAGTTGAAGGAATAAAATACACATACATCAAGTAGGTAGGGCTGACATCTGGATTGGATCATCAAATTCTCTAATTGATGAATCTGAGTTTCGAATGGAATCTTTTCTACTGCGCTCCAATGAAGTAGCTTCATATATTCCTACATAATTCCATTACAATGAGCATTTAAGATCAGCTACTAAAAGAGAAACAGAAACAAGAAAGCCTTAAAATTTTTCAGATTCCAATAAAATCAGGTTATGACTAGTAAGAAAAGGCAATGAAAAAACCAATGTATATAGATTTCATTTAAATTCCAGGGGATGAAACCAATGTATACAGAATCTGAGTGTTAAGAGATCGATTTTCGAAAGGGCTTAAGGTGTACAAGAGAAAAAAGTTCAGGGGAAATATGGGAATAGGCAGTGAATCGAATTAAAATGATTCAGGGAATTAAGAAAATTCTGTTAAGAATAAATTGAAGATTTTTTTAGGATATTCTGTTAGAAATTTGTTAGAAATTAAGAATAAATATGGGATGAGTAGGAGGATTATGGGGGAACTGAATAAGGAGGTTAGGGCTGGGAGAGTTGAGCTGCTACAGTGCTCATAATCTCTCTGATTTTCTGTTTTCTCAAGTCTGATTTTCTGCTACTAATAAACCAAAGTTTCTTTTATTCCTATTTTGTTAGCGTGCCACTATCAGTGAGTAGCTGAGTTTTATATAAACAAGTTAGGGTCAGTTTGATTTCCTTCTCACTTTTTGCTTTCCAAGACAGTTTTCTAAATAATGTAATGCCACTTAGCAATCAATTTCTTGTCCAAAATCTATTAAGTTTTGAAAATTGCATCCAAGTGTTGGGAGATGTTTTCTCATCCTCTTTTTCTGTTTTGCAGTCCTAGCTCAGGAATGGGTCATCATCAGGAATGGTGTTGCATATGGTGAGTGATGAGGTGTGTGTGGGTGTCTAATTACTTTTTCCTTTTCAAACTAAAAACAGTTTTTGAATCAAACTCAGCCTTTAAACTTTGCTTTTATACAACTTAACCCTTTTCTTTCTGAATGAACTTTGTAAGAAAAGCAACTTGAGAACACTAACAATCATTAATTTTGAACACTAACATTTTTTATCTTAGAAAAACATTTCATCACAGAAGAGAAAGACAGAATAAGTAAAATAAGCTAATGGGTAATATTTCCTCTAAAACTAAGGAAAAAAAAAAAACAAAAACAGAAGAAAATGGAAAGATGAAAACTAAGAATGCAGCAGGCTTGGTGGACCTATCTGCAAGTTAGACCCTTGAAACAGTCATGGACCCTTGAAGCCGACACTGATGCAGATTATGCAGGTTTTCTTGATAGAAGATCAACAACCGGATATTGTACTTTCCTAAGTGGGAACTTACTGAAATAGAGAAGTAAAATATAGAATGTGGTGGCAAGGTCATCTGTTGAATCAGAATTCAGGTCCATGGCACAAGGGCTATGTATGTGATTTTATTATGGCTAAAAATTATCTTAGATGCTTGGAGATTAATTTGGAGGACCCACGAAGCTCTACTATGATAATAAGTCAGCAATAGACATTGCACAGGATCCTATTCAGCATGCCAGAACAAAACATATAGAAATAGATAGACACTTCATTAAGGAAAAATTAGAGGAAGGTATAGAATGCATGTCATACATTCCATCTAAGCAACAGGTGGCTGATGTGCTGACAAAAGGACTCAATACCTCAAACTTCCATAATCTCATAACCAAGCTGGGAACGGAGGACCTTCATTCCTCAACTTGAGAAGGGGTGTTGAAATATGGATGTAAATATTACACATTTAGTGTACAATAAATATAGAATGATTGGATAATAATGTATATTTTTTTTCAAGAAATCCCAAAAATTAAGGGATTGGAAGTTGGCATTTATTTGGTACCAGATTTAGAGTCTTTATGTCTGGAGATTTATTTCCTTTTCTTCAGGAGATTTATTTCCTTTAATTAGGATTTGTTTTTTCCTTTAAATACCAATGTATTGTTTCTTTTTGAGATCAAGAAAAGTAATTCCATAATCATTGCTTACTGCTTACACATTTTTCACATACATCATAGTATATTAGTATTTACCATCTAGTTACTGCACTTAAGTGGTTACTTCTAACATATTTCTCTGAAAAGCAAATTGCAACCCTAACATGTAAAAAATAAAATAAAATACCTTAGAAAGGTTTGGCAAAGAATTATCAACTACAAGTTCAGTTCGACAAACAATCAAGGAAAAACAAAATTTAAAGAGAACAAAAATATTCAAAATGAACTGCTAAACATACCAAAGCCTAATATTAAGCAGCATATAGTGAATCCTGCAAGAGAAAAATCCATCTTGTACACATTCTCCATTATGATAATGCAAGCACCAGCTGCTGCTAAATGCCTTGGTGAGGAGAAAACCATGTGCAATCTACAAAAGGAAAGTATGAATTATGAGCTACTTCACAACATACAAAAAGTTCCAAATGTCATGCATTATATTATTTTACAATACAACTTCAAAAATCCAAATATAATTCAGAACATGCCAGATCAATTTTGGATTTAAACTTCAAATTCATAGTCATTTAATGAAGTCAGCAGATGTCAATTAATTATTTTCTACACAAGGATTTATAATTTACTAAAACTAAAAATTGAATAATACTTTCCAATGAGGATGAGGCGAATATTACTGTTGCAATGCCATTAGTTAATTGATATTTGATAGAACCTTCTCTGATAATCCAAAGGGCATATGAAACCCAATTTCAAAATGCATAAACACCTTCCTAGTACTTGCTTAGCCTTTACTTACGGCAAGATTAATGTCATTCATGACATACCTCTCCTCTGCAATACTGTCAGCATAGAATATCACAATGTTTCCAAACAGAATAGTGCTGAAGAAGGCCCAAGCAGAGAACGGCAACCTTTTATTGTTATCAGATTCGGATGGTGAGCCCTGAAGGACCCGAAAGAGGAGTGAGAAACAAAAATTGCCAAATGTCAAACAAGCCAAAACTACAAACAATATAAGAATTCCGCAGAAGACATAACCCTATCTAATATAGAGCTTAAAGTGAAAATAGCATAGAACTCACTATGATCATGTCCCACATGGCAATAGGAAACATAAAACATGTTGCAGAAGCAATAGTTAAAGCATGGAGCCGCCTTTTAAGTTGATTCTGAAAGAAAAAATTGTTCTGGGTTATGGATACAGACAAAGCACCTTGCACCAAACACAAAGTATGAAGTGCTAACTGCATAATGTTACCACCTTGATTGAAACACGCCGAGCAATCACTCTCCTCAGTGCAGATAGAATACCAGCAATTATAGGTATTAACATTAACTTCAGGCCCAAAACTGGTTCAGTCTGAGACTCAGAACTTTCTCTATCTTCCCAAGGTAAATTCTGGTTAAGTTTACAACACTTATAAAAAAGATGAAAAGTATGAAAAACTTGACAGAGAAGAAAAAGAGTTCATGGAAGAAAAGATATTTTAGAAGAAAACTTTGTGAATTTAAGATACAAATAACAGTATGAGTGAGGATATAGAATGGAGAATACGTTGCTGTAGCCCATCCTTCTGATAACAGGTATAAAGATGCCAGCATGGCAACTAGGCCACCTATCTGGTTCAAAATAAGAAAGTATACACTGGGTTAGAGACGATCCTAAGATCTTAAACTCGTCTTTCAAACACACTAATCACACTATTGCAAAAACATTCTTGCAGAATGGGTAATTAAATTGATTTGAGAACATGGTTTCATGGGGTAACTTGCATAGTATATATACCTAACAACATGAGTATCTGAAAAGGGTTACCTTTTTCCACAAATGAGCTCTCCTGCCATATAACACTGCAGAAAGTACTCCAAGAACAGCACCAGAATACTCAGCCAATATTGCTCTAAATTAATAACAACAAGAATAATTATATTGAGTTGATATAGCAATAAAAATAATGTTCTCATTAAAATCACCATCAACACCTCAATACTAACATGATCAAGAAATAGCTATAAAATGGTTGGATGACATCAATGATTCAATTGGACTTTATGACAAATTCGAAATCAGTGATTTAAATTACTGAGCATCAGCCATGATGTCACACAACTCAAAGCAATTAAGACTTGGCACTTGACACATTAAACTTATCTACTGAAATTTTCTTTCAGAATATAAAACCAACCTAGCTGGTCCACATGATTTCAGTCCCTTTCCCCACAAGACCAGATACAGTGCTGTTATACCACCATTTATTATAGATGGAACAACCTGAAAAGGCAAATGGTACTAGTAAGGAATGTGCTTTCATGATAACCTTTATACGAAATTCAATGCTTTTTTCTTAGTGTATTCTTTGAAGAGATTAAAATTAAACTCACCTGCGTATTAGAAAGAGGTCTTCCCTTCCACGGCTTCTGCAAAATCAAAAATAGGATGGACGCTGGGGCCAGGCAGGCAAACAGAAAAAGAACAACAGAAGCACCAGTCTGCACGAAGTAGCGGTACATGGAGTATATTGACCATATCCTCATGAAATTTGCAACAACATGGATTATCTGCAAGGGTGTCTGTCTACGAATTGATACGTACAATCAGACCAATAAGAGCGAGTGAAGTTAAACATTCCAACACACAACCCTCTTCTATAAATATTCAAATTTTAATTAGGTTAACCAGTTTGGTATAGTAGAATGTCACTGAGAAATTCTTATGCAAAACCACTAAACTAAAAGCAGAATGCCACAACACGTGATCAATAAAACAGTATAATCAGTCAACCACCATAGACGCTATCCTAAATCAACTATCTCAAAAGCTTAAGTTAATCGGTACAGTCACATGAATGCTTTTGTATTACATCTCTAACAATACATGTACCTACCTTCAAGCAAGATCTCTTAGCACCTAAAGCTTGGATAATACATGTACCTACCTTTGGCTCGTACTATTATTCAACTTTTTTTGGTTAGACAAACAGGGACAACAAGGATCATGCTCTAGACCACTTGATTCTAAAACCTCTGATACATTATCATAACTATCTCAAAAGCTTAAACAATTAGGTGATTCTTTAAGACATGCTAATGGATTGAATTTAAGATACTACTTTTCTCTGTACAGATCGCACATATCATCCACTAAAAACAATTATACTCGAGCTCGGTAGAACCACTACAGGCGGCAAAGTTCTCCCTCCAAGTACGCAGTAAATATTTGGTAAGAGACTATTTCTTGAAAATAATTACTTATTTCTCAAAAATTCTCTCAGAAAGAAAATAAAAAAAAAAAAACGACTATATCGTCAAAATAAGCTGAACAAAGTTAGAGATTAAATTGCAACCATTGAGAGCGTTGCCTTTGCTCTAGTACTAACTTCAATTTTTCCCTCTACACAAAGATACTCCACCGCAAAATAGCCAATGCTTCCAGTAACTATCCAAAAGATGGCCAATTAGCTTCAACCCAGTTCTTAAAACAGTTAGCACATTAGGACACAGCTTCAAGGAAACCGTAAAAGCATTGGAACACTTCAATGCACCTAACCACACTCCCAATTGAACAGCAAGCAAATAGCCTCAGAAATTAAACCGTTCAAAGACATTCAAAAATGAATGAACAAAAGTGGGGCACACCCAGAAACGATTTTGGCTAAATTTTTCGAAAAGGAGGAAAATTTACCTGAAATGATGAGGTGGGTTGCCCCGATCCTCTGAGACGCGGTTCGGGGACATCATTGTGGGAAGCACTTGCAGAGAAAAAAAAAATGGGATGGAGAAAGTGAAGAGTGTTAGGATTCAAATCGAAGTGGGCGTAGCGTGGCTCAAATCACGAACACAAATTCATGGCTGGTTTCTTCGATCGGACACAAGAAGAGGGTCATGTTTTCTCTTCTTCCTCAAGTTTCAGTACTTCGTCCTTTGCATCCGATATGGGCCCTGAGTCAAATATTTGGGCCCCCCTTCCAATTTGTTTATTTGTTAAAAATAAAAATAAATAAACTCCATTTAGTTATTTCTTAATCACTGAAATTTAAGATAATTTTTTTTCTTCAACCTATGTCTATATAAAAAGGATGCCAATTGAAATTACACATATTTTTTATTTTTTCTTCAATTTATATTTATATAAAAACATATAACAGTTGAAATTATCGGAATTTTTTATTATATTAACACTTGTTGTATTTAAGGTTATCTAGTCTAACTAGGAAATTTGAAAGGTTATCTAGTCTTACTACGAAATTTGAAGACGAAAACCAAAAACTATTCCCTTTTCTCTGTGTAGCATTTATGACGGAGTAGGTATTGGAAAAGGGGTGAAAACTTTTTTTTTTTATTTTCCTTATTATTGTTCAACATAAAAGGGGTGAAAATTTTGTTTGTTTTCAAAATTTTCACTGAGATCATTAAAGCTATATTTTAGGCTTTTATATTTTTCTTATAGTTTTTAAGTATTAGCAATCAATTCATAGCTTTTAATTTTCAAAACATCTAAAGTTTTATATTAAACCAACTACTGAAGTATATTTTGCTTTTAAAGGGTATAATTCCTTTTTAAAGCAAACTAATATTCTTTTTTGTTGTTCTCAGTAGGCCTTTGAAAAAAGAGAAATATTTGAGAGGAGTTCATGTATGTTTTAATGATAGACGTAAAAATATTAAAGTCTGTCTCTTTTTCTTATTTGGTTAATAAGGGTTCAAACATGATAATGTCCTCTTCATGGCTTTCTTCATATGAATCAAATTGATCTAAATCTTCACACGTTAATATGGAGACTCTTTTATATATTTTTTTAACAAACCTTCTTTGTATTTATTGACCTTCTTTTTATTTTAGACATTCATACTTAAAATAAAATGATTACGTTTTTTACACTAGTAACAAATAAGGATGTCAATGCATGTTAGGCCATATTGGTTGACTCGCTAACCTGCTAGAAAAAAAAAGTAGACAGGTTAGCCCTTTCAAATAATTTAGAATTCTTTTTGCTACATTATAGTGCGACTCCTTGGGACTAGCTTGAAACCTTGTACACATACACACTAAACATAACATATAGTCTGTTAGTTGTGAGATAGAGTAGTGATCCAATCAATCCTTTGAATTTTGTTTGGTTAATTGTTGCTCCTTTCCCATCAGCATCCAAATAACAACATATAGATATAGGTGTTATAACTTCCTCGCAGTTTTTCATCTCAAACTTTTTCATAACATCCTTACAATACTTGGATTGATTTAAAAATGTGTCATTCTTGAGTTCCTTAATTTGCAGACCAAAAAGTAGTTCAGCTCACCCATCATTGACATCTCAAACTCTTCATACATTACTTGAATCAAATATTATGTCATCAATATAAACCTACACAATAATAATATCATCTCCAACTCTTTTAATTAAAAGAGTCTTATCTACTTATCCTCTTTGATAAAAGAAAATTGCTCAGCCTTTCATACCACTGTCTATGTGCGTACTTCAATCCATATAGAGTTTTCTTGAGCTTGTAGACATGTCCAAGCAGCTTGTGATCTTTAAAACCTAGAGGTTGTGTCACATACACCTCCTCATTTATGAATCCATTTAAAAATACACTTTTAACATCCATTTGAAACAATTTGAATCCACACAAGCAAGCATAAGCGAGTAGTAATCTTATAGCCTCTAGCATAACAACAGGTGCATAAGTCTCATCATAATCATTACCTTCCTCTAGATTATACCCTTTTGCTACTACCCTAGCCTTATTCCTTATTATAATGTCCTACTCATTCATTTTATTTTGAAACACATATTTTGTTCCAATTACATTCATTTTATTTGTTCTAGGAACAAGACACTGAACATCATTTATAGTAAAGTAGTTTAGTTCATCTTGCATTGCACAAATCCATTTATCATCACACAAAGCATCTTACATAGATTTGGGTTCAATTTCAGAAACAAAAGCCACACACAACAAATTTATAGATTTTCTAGTGGATACTTCCTTGTGCATTTGACCAATCACATTGTTTAAAGACAAATCCCTTGGCATTCTTCACTTTTGAGGCAAATCTGGTCTTCCAAGAGCTATGAGAGGTATTGTAGGAGGAATTTTTGCAACTGTTTCATTTTCATGGTGCTCTACAAAATCATCCTCTTTGTTGTTTTAATTTGCAATTATCTTTAGCCTTTGAAACTCATTTAATTCTTTATCACCTGCAACTAATTTAGGTGCTTGCAGCCTCTAGTTAGTCTCATCAAAAGTGATATGCACAGTTTCCTCAATCAACACAATTCTCTTATTATATGTCTTATATGCATGACTATGTGAAGAGTAACCTTGGAAGATACCTTTATTTGTCTTAGCATCAAACTTGCCTAAGTTATCCTTGTCATTATTCAAAATAAAGCACTTGCAGCTAAAGACTCTCAAATGTGAAATATTTAATTTTCTTTCTTTGAAAAGTTCATGGGGGTTTTCTTCAAAATAGGTCTAACCAAAACTATATTTAAGACATAACAGCCTGTGTTTACTATATTAGTACTGTCAATACCCGATTTTGTCCGGGTAAAAATATACTGTTTAATTTTGTGGGTGCTTTAATTAAAATAAAATAAATAAATAAAATTGTTTTTTATCGTTAAAAAAAAGAAGGAAAATTAAAGAGTATTTAAAATAATCAAGGATTAAGTGTATTTTAAAAAAAAAAACTTATTAAAGAATTAAAAATAGGATAAAAAAATGCTTGCCATGTGGCAAGCTAAGAGTGGAGAGTTTTTGTTACTGTATTTGGCACATGGGAGAAAAAGAAAAGAAAGTGAATTGGAATTGGCACGTGGAGGGTAAAAAAATAACAGAATCCGAATTGGCATGTGGAGGAGTGATAACAGATTCGGAATGGGCACGTGAAAAGAAAACAGAAGGGGTATTAACATGAGGGAGAGGAAAAAAAGAAAGAAGAAGAAGAGGAAGTGGGGAATTGAATTGAGAGTTTTTCGGAGGGGAGAGGGAATGAAAAATTGAAAGTGGAGAGAATCTGTGAGTGATAGACTAAGAGGAGATTGGAATATTCATCACAAAGCTTAATAGTGGAAGAAAAGTAAGCTTCAAGCTTCGAAGCTCGCCGGAAAATTTGAGTGCCTTGTCGGAGTTGCCCCGGACCACCCTCATTCAACCTCCTCTAGGCGTCAAGAGGTAGATCTCTTCTTCCTCATCTCATTGCCGCATAATTTACAAGTTTCTCTACCCGTGCACACTGCAAATCATATTCACCATTCTCGCCGGTCATCTTCTTCCATGAAGTTGCACCGGTGAGACTTTATTTTCCTGTTTAACATCGTTTCACTACATATCTTTGCTTGTATTAACTTGCATCATGATGAGGACAACCTAAGGAACCTTTTTCGACCTCTGGACCGGCCGTTCAAGGTCGCCGGAAACTCGTCGGAAAATGTACTCCAGCGAGATCGTGTTTGCTGTTTTAATGTGTTTTGCTGTGTAATATTGTGTAATTTCGTTTTCTGCACCTATTAAGAACATGTATGAGCAAAAATAACGAGTTTATAAACATGAAAATTGAAAAAACAGTGAGATTATGATTGGTGTTTGATATATGAGAGGAAGATGTTGGTGCATGTGATTGTTTCTGTGTAAATGTGGTTCAATGTTGTAGGTTAGGTTATGTTGAGTTGAATTGTATCATAATTGAGTTATTACAGTCACTGAATATGCATGAAATTGGATTCGAAAAACTGTATTTCATTTAGACATTTT
>Ga0209489_106500_pt1 | contig 18724 bp, 11 predicted proteins | sample SiratrowhiteBW_FD_187527 | JGI IMG/M metagenome (GOLD analysis project Ga0209489, IMG submission 187527) | Root nodule microbial communities of legume samples collected from California, USA - Siratro white BW (SPAdes) (version 2) | ecosystem: Host-associated > Plants > Roots > Nodule | place...
AAGAACAGAACATTGAATATATCTATTTATTATTAATATATTTATTTTTCTTATTTTTTATAATGAAAAATACAAATGAAAAAAAAAAATTAGCAATATAATTAAAAACATAATTGATTATATATTCTCTACAATATAAATATAAATATATAAGTTTTTGACATAATTAACTATGCTAACATTTATAAAAATATAATAAATATTTTGTTATCTATGGTATTAATGGAATTTACATTATTGATGGTTGTGTGAGGCATAGCTAACCTATCAAATAATTGAGTCTTTGCAGGACAATAGTTTGGGTGCATAAATTTGGTCCCTCAGTTTCTGCCTGCAGATTCATCACACCCGTGCCATTTCCATTATTAGTCATCTCTCACAGAAACCACATTGTTCATTTCATGGTGCCATCTGATTCAATTTCATCAAACATGGTTGAAAGCTTCATATAATAATAGTGTGATCAGAGATATTTCTGTGTGGGGGTTCCAATTCATGTGATTCCAAATTAATACCATTAAAATAAAAACTACATATACTATGTGCACCAAAAAGCTTATCACCAAATATTGAGTTTTGGTTGGAAAGATGCATCGCGAAAGCGACACATTAATAATGAATTTAGTCATAGGTATCATATTATATATATCACAAGTGGAAATGGGAATAAAAGGTTTTATGCATGTATAATTAATTAACATAATTAAAATATGAGAAAATAATTTTTTATAATATTTGAGGGATAAAAGAAGGTGAAACAGGGTTAACGTAAGGCGAAGGGTAGGGACGTAGGCTACCTTGTCTGTCTGTCTCTCTCTCTTTCTCACAGACACACACCCCACGGTGTTGCGTCACAGATGAAATCACCATGCAAGTCCACGTGTCATCTTTTCATTGGCTGAAACCTTGCTTTTAGATTTTGACATCATTTCAATCACATCCTATATACAATTTCACCGTTCGAGTTGAATCCCACCAGCAAAAGCGTCAAATCAGAGTCTTGAATTTTGGTGGGTGAATATATATTTTAGAATTAAGTAATAATTTATAATTTGAATTTGTGGAACTGTGGTAGTTGTGTGGGAAGTAGGAAGAATTGATGTTGTGCCCTAGAAAGGTTACTAGTTTTGGTATTTGCGATACTAGTGGCAGCCCAAATGGGTATGTTTGGGTTCCCATGAAACCACACCATGCATGTTCTGTGGTATTCGAGCTATGGCTTATGACACGTGACCATCAACTCCGCATTATGTCATCATCAATCCTCTATCTTTCCCACTCCCCATGCTATCCAATTCTAACTATGTGCATCAAGAACAAAAAAAGTGAGAGTGGAAAGATCTAAGTTTGAGATGAGATTCTTGAACTTAATTAGTGCATGTGAAACTTTGTTTGTTATAAAGATTAGAGTTTCGTCTTAGAAGGTATTTTGAAAGATTAAAAAAAGAATGTATATGTATATTCTTATAATTTATTAGGAATATTAACTTAGATGTTATGTTACCATTGAATTGCTATAAAATACTATGGTATTAATTACTGATATATAAATATTTTCTCTCTTCTATTCTTCATTTGGGTTGAAATGACCAAAAGTCTTTACTTTTAAAATGGTTATTGTTTTGGAGCAAGCTTTGAGGCAGAGGAACCTCGAATTCTTGCCTAGTCTAAGATTATGGCTGTGGGCTAAGAAAGATTTGATTGGGCCTTCAGTTTGGCACAGCTACAATTGCTGTTATAAATCCTGCTATGAACAGACTTACAGCTTCATAGCAATAAGTTCTGACAAAGAAACTGACTCCAAATGAAGACCTTTCCATAATTCAGTGGGTCAACGTTAGCTCAAGTAAATTTTCTTTTCAAACTTCACCCATGGCATTGTTAAAATTTGAAGTGGGATTCTAATGTTTGGCTCAATACCCTTTACTATATAATAATAGTATAAAACTTAAGTACAATATGTGTAGAGTGCTATTTTCAAATCAAATTTGAAGTTTCACTTCAGTGATATGTGTAAAGAGAATTTCACTGAATGTCAAAATATATATTATCTAAGCGAAACTCTAATTTTAATTTGAAGTTAATATAAATACTTTGCATGTACGGCAATTAAGGTTTTTTTTTTTTCTTGTTTATATTTACATGAGATGGATTTCAGCATGTATTGGAGTCCAAATGGTGTAACAGTTAAGTCCAACTCTTCTATTAGGCTTGCATCTAGGCCCTTTTCGAATATAGAGAAAACAAATGGTGTAGGAAAATAAAAATGAATTGTGAAAATAGATGATAAATTAGACAAATGTTAAAGATGTTTAATTAAAGAGAATTATAGATATGACTGTAAATGAGTGAGAAATATAGATGATAAATAAGGAGGACAATAAAATAAATTGTTAAAATAAACAATAAATTAAATAAAAGTTAAAAATGTTTAATTGAAGAGAAATATAGATATGAGTGTACATAAGAAATAATTTAATATAACAAAATATTTTAAAATGGTTTCCACCGTATTTGGGCCACTATTGTTGGGCAATACAACTAGTTGGGCAATATAACTCCTCGATATCTAAATATTGTTTTGTTTATAAAAAAATAGTTAATGATATTATTAGAAAATATGAGTTTGACCCAAAAAGTCCCCGAAGGTTCTGATAGAGGCGTGGCAGCTAATAATTACTTTTACACGTGGGTGGAATATGTGGGCCATACATTAGCCGTTACGAAAAATCTAGAGAAGATTGCAGTTAGCAGTAGACAACGCGCGAAACGTCTCGAAGACAAAGATTTTTTGAGTCTAAACATTTCTATTCTCGGACACAAGTGTCCTATATAAGAGCAACACATTCTCTTGCACATTCCCATGAATTAACGTTCTCACGCTAACAATAAAAAAACAGTGATCCGCTACATTGCAACACACGCACTCAGAAAACCAAAATCATTTTCCGCTTCAGGGTTGGTGGCTCGAATTTGAACCGATATCTCTCTCACTTGGATCGCGAGGAACCGTTTGGCTGCAACTTTATTATCTCTTTTCTTGTCTTGTTTTCCCTGAAATTTAGTGTAAGTCATTTCTCGTCTCTTCTATAAGTTAATCATGACTTTCAACTTGTTTATGTTGTAGTTGTGTGATGGTGCTGTATGAAAGGGACTTATATTGTTTCACTTAGACCAGGAATGCCACTTATTGGACATGGTGGATAAAAGTACTTGTCTTCATGTTATAATGGATTTGGTTCTGTGCATGATTTTTGAAAGAGTTTATTAATATCGTTAAGAATCAAAATGTTCATCCTAGGATCTGTGAGATAATGCCACAGCAACCATAGTTAGTTGTAATCTTGGTTCATGTTGATGAGTGTTTTCTGTTAAATTCTAGCAAATTCTATGAATATACGACGTAATGTCTACTATTTCCTTTAATTCAGAATTGGAAAATGATACATTGGGACACTTATAATGCTAAATGGGACTTAGAGAGATTGATAATGGATTTAAAAATATTGGTTGTTCGCGCATAATTGTTTTTCAGGATTATATATAGGGTCATATTATAGAAATATGAAAAAATTGAAGAAATATGGCAATTTCCTTTGTTGATATGAGGAATATATTTTGAATATTAGGAAGTCATAGTATGACGTGACTGTGAAGCAACTGAGTTTTGCAATGTTGGTTTTTGTCCGTAAATAAAACTGTGAAACATGAAGGAGAAAATTGAAGGCAATGTATGTCTGGAAGCTCGATCGTGCTCTCCTGTTTTGTTTGCATTTAGAATTTTCTTAATATGCTCTTGTTTGGCCTGGTTTGAATTAGAGAAAAAGGTTTTGTGGTCTTGGTGTTATGCGATGTAGTTGTAGTACTGTGAACCTTTATCTGAGTTTTTAATGCAGATAAGCTACTACTGTTATTTGCAACTTCTGCCCAGGAGAAATAATTCTTTTATGTTTTATGAATATGTTTCTCTCGTGCCATTTGCTAGAAAAGTTGTCTTCCATTCATTCTTGGTCCTTTATTCCTTTGTACGATGAACATTATTCATGTGTGATTTTTCTGGTTCTTTGTGGACATTTATTTTTCTGACTTTTCCCTTTAGTACTAGTATGAAACTTGATACTAATCTTGCACTTGATTGTGAAATGCAGAGTTTGCGCTTTAGAGTTTAGGAAACATGATGCCAATCAGAAGTATGGACTCATACCCATACCAGAGAAACCAAATGCCATTCCCTCATTATTATCATCCCGGCATTGAGGCTCTTCCCCCTCAAATGAAGTTTGATCCATCCAAACCACACTTTTCTTATGATCAACGTTGGCCCTATGCAGGCAATTATGGGCACCCTGTTCCCCCACACTTCTGCTGTGGCCACAACAACTCCCCTTGTAATTATAGCTACATGCCTTCATATCCTCACCCTCCTTCTCCAATGTACTATTCTGGAGGTTGTCCTGCGTATACTGAACCATATTTTGTTCCTTATCCTCCACAACCACATCATACTATGGAGCTTCCCAGATATCAATCCTATGGAGATTCTCCACAACCACATCATTGTTGTGGTTGTCCTAATCATTCATGCAACCAAAAGGAAGGTAGAAGTGTGAAGATTGAAGAGCAGGAGCAGGAGCCTGATGTTGAAAGGAAAGTCAATGATTCTTTGGTTCCTATTCAGCTCAAGAACTATCCATATCCCTTTGTTTGGATTCCACAGGAGTACACAAGTAATAAACAGCAGAAGAATCCTAATACGATGGAGGTTGGTGAACAAAACAAGCCTCCTAGTCTTGAGAGTTCTAATGCTATTGCACAGCCAGCACAAGAGCCTAGAGTATGGAATGGATGGTTACCCTTTGATATAAAGGGTGCCCCAATCATGGTTCATGATGGACATGGAATAAGAAACCTGAAACAGGAGTCTGGCAACAATAGAGGGGAATCTGAAGATGGAGGAAAGGACCAGAAACGTCAAAGCGAACAGAAGAGGTCAGAATTCCCGTTCCCTATCTTCTGGTTGCCTTATAACAATAAGCTGGAGAGTGGAGAGACTAACAATCAGGAGAAGAACACTTCTTCAACAAAAATCATGGAGGAGATGCCTCATGCAATCAAATCTGTTCCAGTAAAGTCTCATGTTGAAGAAGGTGGTAGGAATGGAACCAGATCAAATCAAGATGCACACACAGATACAAATGCTTCAGATGTTGCAAGGAAAGTGACTAATGCTAGAAGCATACCTGTGAAACAGATAGGAAAAAATGTTTCTCCAGATCAAGTGGAAGAGAATGTGACAAAAAAGGACTCCTGTGCTGATGACAAAAAGAGACAATCTGCATCTTTACCAAAAGCATCAAAGTTACCTCCTGTTTGTCTGAGAGTTGATCCACTACCAAGGAAGAAAAATGGCAATGGGAGTTCGAGGTCGAGGTCTCTAAGTCCACCTTCCTCAAAAGCACAGTCCCAAGTTACATCTGGTGAAGCATTAAAGACTCCTGTGTGTGGCACAAATGACAAGAATCAGCCAAATTTGAATCATCAGAAGGCTGCTAAGACCGCAATTGAGAAAGTTGAACCAAAGGAGAAAACTATTCAGGTGTCTGAATGTACGATGAATGAAAACAAGGGTGTTGACTGTAGAGATGAATCTCAGAGCCAGATAAATGTAAACATGCCCAGTGAGGGTCCGAAAGAGACAAGCGATACCTACAAAGATGGTGATGTATGCAAGACAGAAAAGGCAGGGAAAGGTGCAGAAAATATGGTAGATAGCACTGAATTCAGGGAAGTGAAGGATTCAAGCACAGCAACTGATGTTGGTAGTAAAGAGGGAAGGATCTTGTCAGATGAAGATGCCTCTGTTTTGATACAAGCTGCATACCGCGGTTATCAAGTTAGAAAATGGGAACCATTGACCAAACTGAAGCAAATAGATGAAGTCAGAAAGGAGTTGACCAATGTTCAAGACCGTGTTCAAGCTTTTGAGAAATCTTCTGATCTTCAAAACTATGACAAGCAAAAAATTGCAATTGGAGAGAACATAATGAGACTCCTGCTGAAGTTGGATACTATACAGGTACGTGTCGGATAACCCTACTTTGCTTACGAAGAATCACTAATGAATATTTGATATTCTTTGATTTTTGACAGTAAGCATTATTACATGGCACTTGTTTTGATTTCACACTATGTAGTTAAACCTTCTCCCTCCATATCTGTTAGCTAATCTTAATTTCATTGGTTCATGGCACCAATAATATTATTTTGGTATTAGCTGATCTTGGTTGGAATATCAAGATCACCTTAATTCTATATAATTTTGAGTTTTGCTTATTTAAGAATATGATAATGAGTTTCGCCTGCCTACTTACCTGTTTTGAGATATTTTGATCTGCACAGATGAGTGTTGGTTGTGGTTTGTTTGAGCTATTTGATATGTTCATATAAATTATGATGTTTAACAGTTTTATTTCCTTGTTCAGTGTTATACTCACATATTGTTCTACATATATATCAGGGTTTGCATCCAAGTTTTAGGGAGATCAGAAAATCCTTGGCTAGAGAGCTCATAATCTTGCAAGAAAGGCTTGATTCTTTAATGGTTAACAAACCTCAACAGCAGATGCAGGACATTCAGAAAGATGTTGAAGTGACTCCAACGAACACGCAGAATGAAGAACACTTGCATAAGGAAGAAGAAAAAGTTGTCGTACCAGGAGATTCATCTGAAGGCAATAATGATGGTGAAAATGTATCTCAGTCACCAGTTGATCCTGTACCAAATGAGGGAGCAGAGTCTGTTATTCTTCCAAATGGTTCTGGTAGTGAGGACACTTTTCAAGTCGTTACAGCTGATACACTGAACTCTCCAAGTGATCAATCTGAGACTGACAAAATGGCTGTGGAACCCGAAGACAAATCAGAAGCGAAAGACATTCCCATTGAGGTTGAGAAATTGGATAAGACTGTTTGGGAAGAATTGCCAGTGGGAGTTATTGATGAAGATAGCAATGATGCTATTATTGAGAAGCAAGAACACGATAATATTGTTTATGGAAATCTCCCAGACATGGTGAATGAATCTGCACAAGATGGACTAGATTCAGAGAACCATGTAATGATGGAACTTCCGGTGGGAGTACTTGATGAGGAGGAAAGGGACAGTGAAAAAAATATTTCTAAAGAAGAAACACAAGTTAAAAATGAGATATTTATTGAGGAGCTGCCAGTGGGACTACTAGAAGAGAAAACAGAAGAATCTGAAGCTGAGAAGCATGAAGAAGCTGAGCCTAAAGAGGTTCTCGATGAGAAAACAGAAGAATCTGAAGTTGAGAAGCATGAAGAAGCTGAGCATAAAGAGGCTCTACTAGCTCAAGAAGGGGAATGTAATGCAGATGAGGAAACGAGTTCTTCCACAGATAACACATCAAAAGCAACTCAACTTGAGGAACAGCAGCAGCCGCTGGAAGATCAAGAGAAAGAGTCTTCTGGGGAATCAGATGGATGGGTAAAGATTGAGTTCAACAAAGATGATGAACTCAAAATGGATGCACCAATAGGGGTTGAGCTTGAGCTTCAGTCCGGTGAGGGAGTTGGAGTTGATATGGAGTCGCCACCTTTGACAACAAATGTCAATGATGGTGAACCAGGAAATGAAGAGGTGTGCTTGGAAGCAAATGATGTAACCTACAGCTCACCCGAGCCAATAGAGTTCATGCCTATCAACAACACACAAAAGGAAGAGGAGCCAGAAGGAAAGATTGCACTCAAGGAGACACAAAAGGATGGTGAAGCTGAAACTTTGGCTGAAGAGAAAACTGAACCCTATGCGAAGTTAGTGGAGGAAAATGAGAAGCTAAGGGAGATGATGAAGAAGTTGCTTGAGGCTGGAAATGAGCATTTAAGTGTAATATCAGATTTAACTGGCAGAGTGAAGGAGTTGGAGAAGAAATTAGCCCGGAGCAGAAGCAAGAGAGTGAAGACAAAACGGTGCAGACCAACAACTTTCAAAATGTCTAGCATGAATTCACTGAATTTGATGTAGTTGAGGGGTCTGGCATGAGGCATGTTTTATTGTAAAAACTGTAACAACTGTACTTGTGTGTTATTACGAAGGAATAATATAAAAATGTTGAGAATAATCACTTATAGTGAAAGTACATTTACAAGTAAGAACGTAACATGTTTATCTATATTTGGAAAGAGTGACTTTGAGGAAGATACTGATTCTATATTTGATGTCGAAAGAGGTTAAAGAGTGACACATCATAATCTGATTATCATACACATGTAGCGTATTCTTTATTACTTTAATAGAATTGGTAAATTTTGGATTTTAATTAAATTATAATAAAATACATAAATATATATGTTCTTAAGTATACATAGTTATATGCTCTTTATTCACTTTACATAAATATTTCTCATATATTTAACTTTAAAGGAATTAGTCTTTATTATCTAATAGGATAATTTTTCAATAATATTTTACTTTTTATTCTAAACAATCAATTAAAGGTGATCATTTTAGTTCTAATAATATAATGTTTAGCCTGGAAGTAATTGTTTTCTATTAAACTATAGTATAATTTTATAGATAATTTAAATAATATTTTTTAAATTAGAGTGTTTTTTTTATGAATTATTAAAGAGGAGTAGATTTTAAGGATTAATCTAAGTTGTAAGGTGTAAAATGTCACTCTAAATATTATATCAATTTTTGGAAGTTAAAATCAATGAGAATTATTTATTTAAAATAAATAGAGTAAATAATGAGTATAGTGTTTTTCTTCTATTATCTAATTAAGATTTATTAATATTTAAATACTTTATTACATATGTTTATTCACTTCAGCATAAGTTGCATAAGTACTTCCACATAGGTGTGATAACAATATTATAAATTTTAACTTTTTGTATCTACATTTCTAATAAATAATGATGATCAAAATATTGTAAGTTGGAATCATGATATTCCTCCATGCAAAATAAATTTAAAACATGAATATATATGTTCATCGTTTACTATTTAGTTAGTGATACTTGAGAATTTTAATAGATGAAATTTCGTAATGTTAAAGATTAGGAGAATTTTTTTTATTCAATGAAGAGTTTCCTAGATGTGACTTTCTTCTCTTTTAGTTAAGTATTTAGATGATGAATAAACCTAATATATTTTAGTTGGATTTTATTAAATTATTTGTATTAAATATTATTGGTCGACGTTAAAAATATTGTATAAACATTAGTTGAAGTTTAAATATATAATAAGAAGTTTCACCTTGTTTACATCTTGTCACTAAGAATTAACATCATACTCTTTAATCTTTTATTATTTTGAGACGATCACTCTCAAATAAATGACCAAGACAAAAATAATTCTTAATGAGCTTTAAAAGAAGCTTGGTGAAGGCAAAGTTTATGGGTTAAGGAAATATTAAATTTTTTAAAAAGTACTATTATATTTTATAATCTATTATCAAAGATATACTGCGAAAATTTATATACACGACAGGTGATAGATATTATGAGATGTCGTCATTCCAGTTGAATTGGAGGAACATCTCAACGGCTAAGAAAGTAACAATGACAGTTTACAAATTAATAAAACTCAAGAAAACACGTGAATTTATGAATAAGTTAGGAAAGAGAGCTTTTTGACAATACAATAAGAGAGTTAAAAAGCAAATTTTTCAAAAAGTACTGGGTTTCTATATATTCAGTACTGCGTTTTTTATTTTAGGCCGTTTTTTATTTTTTTGGCTACGCGATCCATTTTTAGTCTGTATAAAATAGAAGTTTGTACAAATATTTTAAAATGAGAAAACGGAAATAATATTAACATAGCACTGTTCATCATCTTTTTCCATTTGTGGGTGCTTGCAAGGTTTTGGTAATAGTTTTCAGAGTTGCATATTAACGTTCCTACTCTAATGGAAATTCAAGATACTAGAGCGGATTAATTCCACTCTCATCCTCGTCATTGTGTTATCAATCACTTCTCTTTCTTTGTTTTAATCTGTTCTTTCGAAAATTTTGTTTTTTCTTGAAAGCATTATGGGCAATTATGGATCTGTTATAGAATCCGACGAATCCATTGTATTTAAATTCCGAAGAAAATCTAGGATGATTCTCATAACTCCTAGTGTTGAAGGCTCGAATTATATCACCCATGAAGTCATGCAATCAAATATGTATTGCTTTTCGAGAATAAGATAAAGTTCAAAAACTAGCAACAACGGATCTTCTTCATGATGTATGGAAAAGATGTAATATGATGGTGATATCTGATTATCCAATCTTTGAATACGCAAATTTTGCATAATATTATATATATTGATAATGTCGAAAATCTTTGGAAAGATGACCACTTTTGTATTTTTGACATATTTCAAGAAATCAACTCAACTAAATAAGGAGAGAGAAGTGTTTCTGAGTATTTTACGAACCTCAAAGTCTTATGGGAAGAACTCGATTTTTAAGACTTATATCATCAAGTACCTATGAAATTAAATGTCATTGTGAAGTTACGAAGTTAATCACTGGTTATAAGGACTCAAAACATGTTATGTCATTCTTGAAGGGCTTATAAGACATATATATGAATGTTAAAACACAAATTCTTCTCAATAGATCCTTTGTCAAACATTAACCGTGTATTTTGTCTTGTACAACAGTAGGAGAGACAAATTGTCGGAGGAGGAGAAATAGCTGAATCAAAATTTGTTATTATCAGCAATGTTAGTCAATAATTGAAATTTCAAGAATAGGGAAATCGTGAAGGACATAATTAGTTCAATACGTGGAAACTACATGGTGCATGGTGATCACAAGGAAGAGCAAGATCAAAGAATTATGGAAAGTAGTGTAGCTATTACTACAAGATGAACCATAGTGCATATGAGTGTTATTCCAAACACGACAATGTAAATAAGAGCAACATAACTCAAATTGAAACACAACAAGGAGCTTTAAGAAGTATGGAAGAACAAATGAACAACAAACAAGCTTATCAATCCTTGACGAGTGAGCAAGTTCAACAGTTATTGAGAATGTTACACAATTATGAATAAACAAATGCGAGAATTAACACTATGGGTGAAGGAAAATCGACACAAAAATGTGAAAAGTAATACATTTTGGGTACTCAACACGGGAGCAACTGATCACGTTACATACTTAAGAAATATTTTCATCCGTTTACGAAAGATCAAACATCTTAAAATAAATTTAACGAATGGAATGTTTATTCAAGCAAAATACAAAGGGAATGTATGTTTAATGGAAATCTTATTTATCACATACTTGCATTTACCTTAAACATAGTTTCAATTCAAAAACTTATTAACCATTCAAATATTCAGTGTTTATTCTCTCATGATGTATGTCAAATACAGGATACCCATACATTGGAGATAATTGAACATGTTATACTTGTTGAAGTTTTGTATCATATTGTTGAAGACGATCTATGCAGGGTTAATAATATGACAAGTTTCAGAATATGCAACATTGATACTTGACATTTTAGATTAGGTCACCCTTCTAATAAGATCCTGGAAATATATATGTAAGAATAACACTGATATCAAATATGATCATAATAATATCTGTGAATACTGTCATTATGGAAAACAACATAAATTGACTTTTCAATCAATGAAACTGCTACTTCTGATATCTTTGATCTATTGCATGTTGATATATGGGAAACATTTAACATCATTTCTGTACATGTACATAGGTATTTTCTTACACTTGTTGATGATCATTCTAGTCATACTTGGTTATTTTTATGAAGAACAAAAGTGAAACTAGGAATCTTCTTAATGATTTTGTTAATTATGTATAACTCAATTTAGCACAAACATAAAGATCATAAGATTCAATAATGGTTCTGAATTCAATTGTAAATCATTCTATAATAAACTTAGCATTATACATCAGACTTCGTGTATAGAAACTCCTCACGGTAGTTGAGAGGAAGCAGCAACACATAATGTTGCTAGGAGTATAATGTTTCACTCAAATTTACCTAAACCATTCTGAAAGTACGCTATATCACATGTTGTGTTCATTATCAATTGCATTCCTTCTATTGCTATGAATTTTAAGATTTCGTACAAAGTTTTACATAAACATAAACCTGAATTTTTTGTGTAGGAACAATTGGCTCCAGAAGGGGAGGGAGTTGAATAGAGCCTAAACTCAATTCGCTATAAACAAAAAACCACCAAGCAATATCATCCAAAGCAAGAATATATAAGCACAAGTGAAGCAGTATTATACTGATTCACCCTAATCTCTTGGGATACGTCTAGTTCTCCCTTGAACAAATCGTTCAAGAGGTTTCACTATTCAATACATAGTTACAACGAGTACACAAACCTCTCCAAGTTACAGAACGAGTACACAAACCTTTTCAAGTTATAACGAATACACAAATCTCTCCAGGTTATACCAGTTTCAATCTCCCCTTGAGATCAAGACCACTCAAGATTTAAAGAAACACTCTCAAAAGAGAGAACAATGAAAGCTCACAAGGGTTTACTTCACAATGGTGAAGAATTACACAGTGGTTTCACATAACCCAAAACTCTAGATGTTCTCAATAACATATTGACAATAAACACTCAGTAGATACTCTAATTTCTCTCTCGCTCTCAATGTCTTGCTCAATGTATTTCTCTTTTTCTCTTCTCCTTTTTCTTCTTATTCTTCAACTTGAAATCGCTCCTTTATATGTAGTTTTTTAGAAACTAGCCGTTGGGATGCTTGAATAGAACAATCTTAATTTTCTCATGTACTGGAGCTCAAATTGGAAAGAAATATTTCTCTAATTTTGATTATGCATTAAACTTGAATAATTCTGTATCGGAAATAATTTAAATAGCACAATATTAGACACAAAATCTAGAGAAATTTTTATGTCCAAGGACGTTATTTTCCACGAAAGAACTTTTGTTCAACTAGAAGACCAGAATGGACAAATCGATTCTGAAGAAGATTTGTCTTACTTGTCATATGAGAATGGTGGTGAACATATTAATGCACAACAAGAGGAAGATATCTATACACAAATGAAAGAAGATACGTATGAAGATCATGATGTAAAAAGATCATCTAGATTAAGAAAGACACCAGACTACCTAAAGGACTATCATCACCAAATTCACAACTCTAAAATCAACCCCAACAACACACAGGTTATGTACCCCAAAAGTTCAATTCTTTCGTATAATTCTTTGAACAAAAATCAATTATGTTTAATAGCATTTGTTTCATCACATGTTGAATCAAAATTGTAAGAGGAAGCTATTAAAAATGCAGAATGGAGGAATGCCATGAAAATGAAATTGAAGCTCTCAATATGAATGAAACGTGGTGTATCACTGATCTTCCTCCATAAAAGAGATCCATTGGACGTAAGTGGGTATATAATTGAAGTTTAATGTAGATGGAAAAATCGAACATTACAAAGCACGTTTGGTGACAAAAGGTTATACGCAAGTTGAAGGGATTGATATCACGAATTGCTTTTACCAATTGCCAAAATAACTACTATTAACCTTCTAATTACTGTTGTTATTGCAAAGAATTGGCACCTCGATCAACTTGATGTAAATAATGTGGTTTTGCATGGTGATTTAGATGAAGAGGTATACATGGATTTACCTCAAGGATTACATATAGAGAAACCAAATCAAGTTTGCCGCCTCAAGAAATCCTTATACAGATTAAAACAGGCAAGTCGACAGTGGTATTCAAAACTTGCCAATTGTTTACATGATGTCGGTTTTATAAAATCTTCATCTGATTATTCTCTTTTTCCAAGGAAAACAACTTTTGATTTCATGGCATTGCTCGTGTATGTTGACAATATCCTACTCGTTGGAGATGATGCTGGACAGATAAGCGAGGTCAAAGAATTTCTAAATAAAAAGTTCAAATCAAAGACTTGGACGTCTAAGTTTCTTCAAGGATTGTAGGTAACCAGATCAAAATGAGGAATACATACTAACCAAAGTAAATACATATTAGAGATCTTAGCAGACAATGGTATGCTTACTGCAAAACCCTGCTCAACTCCTATTACAAAGGACATGAAACTAAACTCTGATTAGAAAGAATCTACCCATGAAGAAGGAACATATCGTCATGCTATTGGAAGGTTACTATATTTAACAACTACCAAGCCCGATATAAATTTCGCACTTCAATTTCTAAGTCAGTTCGTTCAATCTCCAAATATACATCATCATCAAGCAATCAATAAGGTTTTGAGATACATAAAGGGATCGCCTACTCGAGGTTTGTTCCTTCCAAGTGAATCAAACATGAAACTTAATGCATTCACTGATTCATATTGATGTCATGTAACTTTACATGAAGATTAACTATTGGGTTTTGTATATACATGAAATTAGCGTTGATATCCTGGACAAAAAAAACAGAGTGATGTTTCAAGATCTTCTTTGGAAGTGGAGTATCGACCTTTGGCACCAACTGCATACAAGCTACAATGGATCACGACCTTTCTTCAAGGGCTGCAGATAAATACAAGTGATCCTGCGAATCTGTCCTGTGATAATCGAGCTACAAGACATATAACACAGAATCTTGTCTTTCATGAACACAATAGACATATATAAGTTAACTGTCATGTAGTTAGATAAAGACTGCAGAACAGATTATTTCATCTAGTTTCAATCAAAGGATTCGAACAAGTGACTGATATATTTACTAAGACTCTAGATAATAATATTTTTGAGGGTATTATCTCCAAGCTAAGTATGATGTATTATCATCATACCGCTTGAGTGGAGACTATTGGATTTCTATGTATTCAATGTGTTTTCTATTTTGGACCATTTTTCGTTTTTTGCTACGTAACCCACTTTCACTTTGTATAAAACAAAAGTTTGTACTGATATTTTAAAACGAGAAAACAAAAATAATATTAACATAACACTGATTTAATTACTGTGTTGTTTTGACAAACACGTCAGGTGGCAATTGCTTCCAACACCCCACATTTGTTTCCTGCACTCCAACAATATTGATAGGACTTTGATGTTCCTGTAAGTGAAGATAAAAGAGAAGTAGGTGCTGCGAAGTTGCTGCTGTGGAGGAGGCTGTTTCTGAAACTATTTTTTTTTTTCAAAATTCAACCTTAATTTCAAAAAAATATATTCTAAAATGTATTTCCACAATTCTAGATTTCAAAAAACATTTTCTAAAAATACATTTTAAAAAATGTTTTCGAGAATATAAATTAAACTTTCAAAAAAAGTTTTCCAAAACTACTTTTTGAACTCTCAATATTTATTTCGAAATACCAATTTTAAAAGTCAATTTTACACCCCCAACAATAATAATTTTGGTGTTTTAAAAAGCCCAAGAATAGTTTTGGTGTTTTAGAAATATGAGAGACTGTGGGAAGCAAATGAAGGGATGCAAGGAAGTAATTGCTAACACATCAACATCCCAACGCGTTTACTGCTTGACTTCATGCTCATTATTCTTCTCTTTATTTTTGCAGTATTTCGTTATATATTTAAACTTCTTTATTTTTTATTACATTTTACTGTCATATAATATAGTTATAATTAAATATAGATGAATAAATTTATGTTATATAGAAAAGTAGTTATAGTCCAATATAGATTAATAAATTTATATAGATTAATAAATTTATGTTATATAGAAAATTATCACTAAAACTATTCATATTTTATTATTCATTTATCACCAATATCAACGTTTTTGTAAATTTATTATTTTTTTGTAATACTCTAAAAAATATCTCTAAAATAAAAAAATTAAGGGAAGCTAATTGTATGTTTTTATTTAGATATTGTAATTACTTTTCTTAAAATTTGGGTGAGGGAAGCAAGTTCTATATTTTTATAAATGTTAATTTATTTTATAGTGAATGCTATACATGATGTGTGGGATATATTTGTGAATTCGGGTAAGATATGCTAATTACATATTTTTTTATAAATATTGTAATTACTTTTAGTGTGAATTTGGTTAAGGAAAGTTAGTTAAAATGTTTTAATAGATGAATTTGGATGAAATTGAATGTGTTTATGTATTCTATGATGTAGTATCTAATGTTTGTGAATGATGTGGTGTGTGATTGAGACTACTCGTGTTATTGTATCCTGACTCTACTAGTCATTGGAATCATAGATAATGATGACTAGGTGGTGAGAGTCGAAGGAGGTTCACATCTTAACTCTACTCGTCATTGAGATGACAAGGTGGTGAGGGTCGAAAGAGGTTCATATGACTGCGTCACAGTGTGAAAAAGAACCAGTTGGACCAGATCATATGGATTAATGGATTCATGTGACTACGCTACGATGTGAAAAAGAACCGATTAGACTAGATCATATGAATTAAGATTATATAACTGCACTACAGTGTGAAAAAGAATCAAAAGAATCGGTTGGACCAGATCATATAGATTAATGAATTCATGTGACTGCGCTACGGTGTGAAAAAGAATCGGTTAGACCAGATCATATGAATTAAGTTTATATAACTACGCTACGGTGTGAAAAAGAACCGGTTAGACCAGATCATATGGATTAAGTTTATATGACTGCGCTACGGTGTGAAAAAGAACCGGTTAGACCAGATCATATGGATTGAAATATGTATATGACTGCGCTACGGTGTGAAAAAGAACCGGTCAGACTAAATCATATGGGTGTTTCATGAGTGTGATGTGTTAGTGATAATATGATGTATAAGATGAATTATGAAAGCTTGTCTTGTTATTTGGTTGAGATAGAAATTTAATTTATAAAAATATATTTCTTTAAAACACTCTAGGTTACCCTTCTTTTTGTGTTGTTTATTTTGTTTTTAAAACTGTGATGATCGTGTATTACACAGGAGCATAGGATTTGTCAAGTGGTGTGAGTCTCCAGTGAATTCATGGAGAAGCTTTATTTTATTTTATTTTAATTTTATAATTTTACGAAGATATTTTTTATTATATCTTATGTGGAGAAGTATATTTTGAAATAAATGATGAATGTATAAATTTTTATATTCATGTTTATTATCAATTTTTTTTATGAAATAAAGTTTCTAATATATGAAAAATATGAGATGTTACACTTTTTATTCTTATTATTTTTTTATTATAATTATTATTTTATAAATTCATTTTTCTTATTAGTGTTATTTTTAAAAAAATTATTTTTTATTATTAAATTTTATTTTTATTATTTTATACAAGTGTTAGTATTAGTATCATTCTATTATTTTTAAATATTTTTTACTATTTTTAAAAAAAATTAAATGATTAAGTTATTAGTATTTATTTATATATTATTATTATTAATTAATCTATTACTTTTTATTTTATTATTTTAAATTATTATTATTATGTTAATAGCTATTCACACATCCCTTTAGGCTTCCTTTCTCTCCCCTTGGAAATTGACTTTCGCGCTATTCACATATGGCTATCTCGTTATAAGCTTCTTTTCTCTCTCCTTAGCATAAATTCAGATAATTTATTTTTATATTATAATTAATTAGTTAAAATATTATATTTTATTATCTTTATATTACTTTTTAAGAAAAAAATTAATTCAATTATTTTTATATTACTTTTTATCTTAATTTTAATAAATTAATAATCACATTTTTAATAGTTTTTAAAAAACAACAATAAAAAAAATAACATAATTGATCTTTGTAAAAAAAAATAAATAAAATAATAACAAGAGTACAGAAAATAAAAAATAACACACTTAATATAATTGTAAAAGAATAAAAAAGGTAAAAAAAAAATACAAATAAAAATGACATTTCAGAAAATAAAAAATAAAAAGATCTACGAAAATAAAAAAATTTAAAAATGTTAATTGAGATAAGAATAAAACTTTTATCCTTCCGTCACATTAATCTCAGAAAAATAATAGTTTTTCCGATATTGTTTCTAATAACATCTATTTAACATGGTGTTAATAAAATATTATATATCAACATAATAATAATAATATTTTATAATTTTAAATGGGAGTAGATCCAATAGATCGAGTGTCACCTTTAATCTCCCGGTCGGCTACCAAGTAGGAGAAACTCGTGTATTTAGCAGCAAAATCTATCTACGTCCATTTCATACCATAAAATAATATTATTTTATTAAAATATCTTCACAATAGTCACAATTTATTGCTAAAATGAGAAATCTCCTCTAAAGTGAATTTGTTAGCTTCTTCTTTACTATCTTGAAAAGCACTAAAACCAATCCTCTTCCTGCCTGCCTTTCTGGCTTTCATCTTCTTTGTACTTTTTGGTTTTCTTCAAATCAGATATCCAGGGAACCCTACTCCATTCGAGCTTCATCCAAAGACTTTCCATTGCAAGCTTTCTTGGGCCTGGTTGGGTAGGCTCAAGTTTGGTCTGAGGTTCATCAATCTGACACGAATGTCTTTGGTTCATTTTCTTTGATTTCCTGGTACTGTTGTTACCTGACACTTGGGAATCATTAAGTTTGGCTATGTACTCCTTTTGCTTCATCATTTATTCATGTGTTCATCATTTTCAGAAGCCGTCTCAGATAAATATGGTGCATCTTCAATATAGAATGACAAGTCCACCGTTGTTCCATCACTACAGTAAATTTGAATCGAATGATCCCAATTTAGCCTATTTTTTTTTTTTTTGGTTTCTATTGGATTTTTTGATTTTTTTT
>Ga0209489_106508_pt1 | contig 18703 bp, 18 predicted proteins | sample SiratrowhiteBW_FD_187527 | JGI IMG/M metagenome (GOLD analysis project Ga0209489, IMG submission 187527) | Root nodule microbial communities of legume samples collected from California, USA - Siratro white BW (SPAdes) (version 2) | ecosystem: Host-associated > Plants > Roots > Nodule | place...
AAAAAAATTTATAAAAAAAAAAAAAAAAAAAAAAAGCAACCCCGCCGAATTTAAAAGCAACAATTTATGAAAAGAAGTAATGTCAACTGCAATGAGAAATGAGGTTGCATCATGTGAAGAACGGAGACACACGAGGAGGTGCAAAAGAAAAAGAAAAAGATCTGAATTTAGGGCTTTTAAATTTCAATATTTTCACCCACTAATTCCATTTAATGTAATATAATCCAAAGCCGTGAACTTTATAGTATAAAAAGAAAGGGTCGGGTTGCGAAGGGGGCATCGGAGAAAGAGCATTGACTTGTAGTTGTTGAGGTAGCATAGTAGGGTCCGTCCGATGAGGCCCAAAAGAAGACAAAGATTCGTTTAACGAGGAGCCAAAGCAAGCGCAAATGCAGGGTTGGTAATTGCTTTGCTTTGGGTTTGGGAGCCAGAAAATGAGACCAATCAGAGACAAAACAAAACACAACCCAACACCCCCCTTTGACATTTTTCACTGCCTCCTCCTTTCTCTTCCTTTTAGGCACTCTCTCTGTCTCTGTGGGTACCTGTGCCACCACTTTTTTGTTTGTTTTTCATCTCTGTCATGTCATGTGTGAGTCTGTGTCTGCACTCTCCTCACCAACTGTTTCCATTTTCCAACCCCCGAATCCAAAGCCTCATTAGATTCCTTTCATGGTAGAGTCAACCACTTCCTTCCCAACCCAAATCCCATCTTCATTTTTCATTTTCATACAACAAATTCAATGTTTTTTTATATAATATGAATAATAAAGGCTTAATTTTGATCAAAAAACAGTAGCTAGAAATGGTATCTGTGTTTTGTTCATAGAAGAAAAACAAAAGGATGTGCTTTTAACCTAATCAAGTATATTGTTAAAATAATAATTTTTTTTTTGTCATTTTTTTCCTATTGTTAAATAATTAAAAATAATAAATTTACTTTTTTTGAGACTTTTTTGTAAGATTCAAAAGGAAAGGGCGTGTGAGGTGTGTCATCCACATCTGAGGGTGTTAAGTGTCAACCATCCAACTCCAACGAACGAAGCTTCCTACCATACTTCCTACTGTTTCAGCTCCCTTCACTTCACTTCACTTTTTTCCCCATCCACCCATCATTCGTATTAATTCAAAACACCCTCCAATCCAATCCCGTCTCCATCCCTATCTCTCTCTCTCTCTCTCTCTCTCTCTCTCTCTCTCTCTCTCTTTTGTCTTCTATTCTGCAACACGCTCCCTACTTTTCCTACCCACACTACTCTACCAAGCACCCCTTTCAACTTCTACCAGGTACCCTTTAGTTCTTGCTTGCTTATTTTTTTTCATTTGATTGAACCCTTTAATATGCGTGTCCTAGTCACTGTGTTTTGCTTGTAGTCTTGCCGTGAAGATGTTGGATTTCTCTTCAAGATTGTATTTTTACTCCTTTTTTCTTGTTTTAAGTTCAAAGAAAGTGTGAAGGAGGGTATACTGATTGAGGGGCGTTTTCAAACTTAAGGAATGTTTTAATGGGCAGGTACCTTTGTGTAAAACGGGGTCTTTTAACTGTTTCCTAACTTGGCAGTGTTGCAATCTTCGGTAGCGCAGCTGAAAAATCGTTATTTTGAAATGATGTCAGGGTAGGAGAGGGTTGGCCAACAAAGGGTCGTGATGTTCTTGACTTTTGGCCTGGTAGATTCCATTTAGGTTATTGTATGGTTCAATTTGGAAATCTTCTTTCCCTTTTTCTGACGTCTGTGAATAGTAATTTAATATGGTGTTGCCTTGGAAGTGGAAAAGTTGATTGCTTGGTAACGTTTTTGTTTCTTTGCTGTTTCTCCTCAGATTGTTTGCCAATGGAATGCGATTATCAGTGTGGCCAAGGTGTTGGAAGCTTGAAGAGAAAGTCGCCAGAAGATGGAGATCATGTACTCTTCAACACCTTTTCTCTGGATGATCTTAATGAAGATCTCTTTGAAAGGATACTTTCATGGCTTCCAACTTCCACATTCTTTCGTCTAAATTCTGTGTGCAAGAGATGGAAATCAGTTGCTGATTCTGCCAGTTTCAAGCTTGCCTGCTCTCGCATTCCCTCGAGGGATCCTTGGTTTTTAATGGTTGCTCCCAACCTTAATCAATCTGTTATCTTTGATTCTGCTGAGAGAGCTTGGAAGAGACTAAACCACCCACCTCTTCTGCAAGAGGAATCTAACCAAAATTGCATGCCAGTTGCAGCTTCTGGTGGCTTGATTTGCCACCGAAAATTATCAGGAAACTTCATTGTGAGCAACCCCGTGACAGGATCTTGTACAGAACTCCCCCCACTTCATGCCCCGCAGCACCAACCTCTCAATGCCATTGTGATGAGCACAGCTTGCAAAGACCAACTCTCCTTCAAAATTGTCTTGGTCTTTGGTGAACTTCCAAATCTCTTGTTTAAAGTCTATGATTCAGGATCCGGCTGTTGGGATGATGAGATTGCTTTGAGGAGAAAGACAGAAGACAATTCAATGGAACATGATTCTACTGATGACAATACTGTGTACTTCCTCAGCAAGGCAGGAATCGTTGTGGCAAGCAACATGCAGAGAAGCCCCTCTAAGCAATATTCATCAGTTATCACCAACAAAGATGGGCAAGAGATTGTGTATTTTCTTAGCTCCTCAGGAAACGTAGTAGCTTGCAATTTGACCTGCAAGTGCTTCTTTGAGTACCCCAGGTTGTTGCCTGTTTTCAGTGAGTATTCCATTGATGTTGTGGAGTGCAATGGGGAGATGCTAGTTGTTTTGTTATCAGAATTCTTGGAAAGTGCAACTCTTAGGGTGTGGAAGTATGATGAGGCTAATAAAGGGTGGCATCAGATTGCCGCTATGCCTGCAGCAAATTCTCATGAGTGGTATGGAAAGAAAGCAGATATTAACTGTGTTGGGGCTGGTAACCAAATACTGATATGCTTGAGCTCCCCTGATCTATGCACTTATGTTCTGTGTGATTTGGAAACCAACAAGTGGGTTGAATTGCCAAAATGTTGCATAAATGGAGAAGTCATAGACTTTATGTCTGCCTTTTCATTTGAGCCTCGGATAGAGGCTTCTGTATGACAGCCAAGTGGACTTGACTATGATAATCACCATTCCTTTTCTGTTCCCTTAGCACATTTTTTCCTATTAAAGCGCAATATGTAGCTAGTGGAAGAAATGGAGACTAACCAAGAAATTGATTGCTAATAGATTTTTTTTTTCATTGATTGATGTATCATGACTTAAGCATGTAAGCAAACTTGCTGTCATATCTAATCCAAGGACAATAGATTTATACGTTTTATAATATCATTTTTCAACTTAACTTTTCTTTACAGTATTGGATTTCAACTCAGATTTTCAACATATGAAGTTTTTTTTTCAATGATAATACTTTCGCTCGATGACTATGCTGGTGATTGGTTGGTTTTGTTTTTCTTGGCTTTACCGCTGAATTTAAGCATATGATAGTGAACGAAGTTGACAGGTACCTGCTTCACATGGGAAAATGGCGAGTGCTCTAAACAAGCTAGTCTCTTGCACATTGCTTTAGCATAGATTATTGGGAACTTTATGAGTTCATTCAAAATGATTGAGAAAGAAAAACTGTAACTGTAACCAGATTGAACTAAACTACCTAAGTTGAGTAAAATCTCTAAAGAAAAGTTTAAATGATAACATGCAATCTACTTAAACAGTTTGTTTGTCATATTGAGCACTCCAGGTTGGAATTACTGAGTCAGTTCATTAAAATCTTCTGAATTTATTTTTATCAGATTGAGTTATGTTTAAAATTTATTTTCTAAATTTTAGAATGTGTCATTCTATTCAATTGAGTTTACATTAGATTTGTTGTTAAAAGAAACCAAAGTACACGTCTCAGGGATAGAAGTACTAAGCGGTTAGTTCTGTTCAGCCAAGTAGTTCACTGGGCACAATTTTGGAACACCCACACACGTCTAAGGGGGTAGAAGCACTAAGTAGTTAGCTCTGGTCAGCTAAGTGATTCGCTGTTGTGAAATAAGTTTTGGCCAAGTTCAAGAGCGGGGTGAATTGAATACTTGAAAACTTTTCGCAAATGTACCTTTTCAATATAAGGAATGAAGATTCTTTGAAGAAACTATTAAAGATGATATAACATGCAATCAACAAAGGTACAAAACTAATTCCACAATAATAACAATCACACATAATCAGTAAACTGAAGGCAGATTTTAATTCTGGAAAACTAGTAGACTGTTATGCAAGTTATGGAAAAATAGTTTACAGTAAAACCAATTGTTTAAAGATTAATTCAAGAAATTAAAGAATTCGATCAACTCCAAGTTAACAATGAATTACTGATTCAGGAACCTAATATTAAACAGAACAAACTTTGTTTAATATCAGAAAACTGTTTTTAACCATTAATTGTGGAAAGTCAACTTTTTTGAAAAAACAGATTGAGGAACAGAAAACCCAGTGAATTAGACAACTATCTATTTCAGAAAAGAATTGAATAAACTGTTTATAAATGTATTTTATGATTTAAGAGATACTCAAATATTAATCCGAATTAATCAATTAAACCAGTTAATGAGTTTTTTTTATTAGATTCTGAAAAAACAAGAAGATTAACAAGATTTATCAAGAACAGTCAAGAGAGAGCAAGAGAGAACAAGACACAGCAAATTATCTTGGTTCACCCTTCCACAAGGGCTACGTCCAGTCCCTTACACCAATGTAAGGATTTTCATTATGAAAAAGATCTAATAGATCAGTTTACAACACAATCTTGCAACCCGCAAGAATACCCTGCATCCTGCAGAAAACAGTTCGCTGAAACCTACAACATATCAAGAACTATACAGTATCTACTGTATAACCCATAAAACCCCTTATTGATCCCCTCAGCAAGTTACAACTTGTACAAAACCCACTATACAAATAGAATTACCACACCAGGTAACTCACACCAGAATAAAATCCAGTACAATGAAAGAATTCAGATAACCACAATGGCACAAACACTTCTATACAGAAAACAGATTGCAAAAGTAATAAGAGTAAGAGTATAGAAGGCTTATTCAGAATGATCAGATCAGTAGTATAGCAGAAGCAATCAATTCAAAGCTCCAGCAGTATTGAGAAAAACAGTTCTCGAAGAGTTTTTCAAATGATCTTGATCACAAAAACTATTAAGGAGCTTTTTCTCTCTCTCGGAAAAACTCAGAGCACTTGATTTGAAAATTGATTCAGAATGATTTCGTTGTGTTCCAAAATTTAGCGCTAACTATTTATAGACAACTGTCATTTAAAATTCAGTCGATTGTTTTGTCAAATAGTCAACTTTTTTTCTCCAGTTAGTTAAAATAGTTGTTCAAAACTCAAAATTTGATTTTAGTAATTTCTCAAAACCATAGTTAAATCATATTTGAAAACATGGAGTTTATCCTTGATTGAAAATGTCTATAATGTTAATTTGAATCAAATTTGCCTCACACACTAAGTTCTAGACCGATTCTTCAAATCTTCAAGTAATCTTCATGTAATCAGTGTGTGAGATCACCAGGTCTGGAATCTTCTCAATTGATTAGTTTCATCAAATCTTCATAGCAACTTACTGGTGCTAACAGCTGTGTATAATTTTGGAACACACCTACATGCCCCAGGGGTGGAAGGACTAAGTGATTAGCTCAAGTCACCTAAGTGGTTCGCTGTGTATAATTTTGGAACACCCACACACGTCCCAAGGGTGGAAGTAGTAAGTGGTTAGCTCTGGTCAACTAAGTGGTTCGCTGAGCACAATTTTGGAACACCTACACATGCCCAGGGATGGAAGGACTAAGTGGTTAGCTTAGGTCACATAAGTGGTTCGTTGGGCCCAAGTGATTTGCTCAAGTGGCCAAAGTGGTTGAGTATTTTTTTTGTAAATTATATTTAGCTCTCATATTTTACTTAAAGACACCTAAAATTCCATCCATTGGGATATCTAGACAGTTACTCTCAAAGATAATTTATAAACTTTTGAAAGTAACAACTTAATGACTAAAATGATGAAAAACTAAAAACCAATTTATAAAATTAAAAATATTTGACAATTGTTTAATAAACATTAAAAACTACATTTTAATTGTCTTTTTTTATTTTCCTTTTCACGGAAAGTTACTTGGTTATATCTTGACCTCTCCTTGTGTCCCCAAGTTGCGACGCATACCACAATTGCTTCAACAGGTTTCATTCCTAAACTTTCTTTTCCCCAAATCGTTTCTTCCTCTGGTTTTCCTCAAACCCTAATCCCATTTTCCTAGGTGGTACGGGAAGAATGCGTTTCTGAGTGGCAAAAATACAGGGCGTGCCTTTCTGTAAGTCTTTCCTTCGTTGCTTGTTTATGAAAAAAAAAAGAGGAATGGCAGTTGTATTAACCAATTGAGGTAAGAGAAGTTTAAAGAAAATTTTTACTTACGAATACACACAAAAATTACTCTGACTTTGCCGCTCTTTCTTCTCAGTTCGCTCGTTCTTCTTTGCCACTCGCATCTCGCCGCCGAAACTTGGTTTATATGTTAATCTTCTTTCTCGTCTTTTATGTTATAAGCATTCTTATTCTTGGATAACCTTCTCCTCTTTCTTCTCAGCTAACTCGTTCTTCTTTGCCGCTCGCGTCTATCACACTTCGCTCGTTTTTCTTTGCCCGCATCTCGCGCCGTTGACGATCTCGCTGCCGTTCATGTGGTCGCGTGTAGTGAGTTTCTTTTTTTATTTTTTGTCCGACTCTAATCATTATTATTCTTGAAATCGAGTCATAATCGAGAGTAAAAACTGAGAGTCATTACATTTTTTTTATATGGAATATATTTAAACTTTAAAAATATATTAATTTAATTGTTGACGTTATCATTTGAATCAAGTACTCACGTGAACCATAATTTCAAATTGATAATGTAATTAAAAATGATTGGAATTAAAAATTAATATTGTTAAAATGTAGAGTATTATTGATTTTGCACCAATCAATCGTAAACATAAATTTGATACAAGATAGAAGAATTTGATACAAGATAGAAGAATGTAAAGAATTATATAATTGTATATAAAAGTAAAGAATTATATTCACACTATCTTAATCGATTACCAATACTGAAAAATTTGAATTGGTTTTTTTTTCTTAGTTTTTAATTTGAACGAGACTCACATACACCCTGGTACACGTCTCTGGGCGTTGAGGGCATCCCCGAAGAGCTGGGATTTTGTGACATTTCGGATTGACTGTCTTGTGTTTCTAATAAGTTGTTTCATAGTTGGCATGGTAAGTCGTACTATATATATTTTTGTATAATGAACAGGTTTAGATTTATCCTAACCATGAATTACTTATATCCTATATTACTTATAACCTATATTATTTATACTCTATTAATAAATTAACTATTAGAGATATTCTATTAAAATGTAAAGTAAGAAGAGTAGAGTAAAAAATGAAATTTCCAATCCTGTATTTTATTAGAATAACCCCTGTCATCAATTTTTTATTCAACTGCTACAAGATCTACAATTCCATGAGCTTGGGCTTCTGCTGCTGACATAAAAACATCCCTTTCCATGTCTTTCGATATAACCCATAAAGGTTTACCTGTTCTTTGTACATAAACCCTTGTGATAGTTTCACACATTTTCAGTAGCTTTTTCGCTTTTAGGATAAATTCTCCTGCTTGTGCCTCATTAAAAGAACTAGCAGTTTTTTATCCCTCAGACCCTGTTCTTGATCCAATGTGGAGACAGGGTATGTTCGTTATTCCTTTCATGACTCGTTTAGGAATAACTAATTTATGGGGTGGTTGGAATATCACAGGAGGGGCTATAACGAATTCGGGTATTTGGAGTTATGAAGGTGTGGCCGGAGCACATATTATTTTTTCAGGCTTGTGCTTTTTAGCGGCTATTTGGCGTTGGGTTTATTGGGATCTAGAAATCTTTTGTGATGCACGTACTGAAAAACCTTCTTTGGATTTGCCCAAAATTTTTGGAATTCATTTATTTCTTGCAAGGGTGGCTTGTTTTGGTTTTGGCGTATTTCATGTAACAGGATTGTATGGTCTCAGAATATGGGTGTCTGATCCTTATAGACTAACTAGAAGGATACAATCTGTAAATCTCGTGTGGGGTGTAGAAGGTTTTGATCCTTTTGTTCCGGGGGATAGCTTCTCATCATATTGCGATAAGAATGTTGGGCATATTAGTGGGTCCTTTCCATCTTAGTGTGTGTCCACCCCAACGTCTATATAAAGGATTACGTATGGAAAATATTGAAACTGTCCTTTCTAGCAGTATTGCTGCTGTCTTTTTTGCAGCTTTTGTTGTTGCTGAAACTATGTGGTATGGTTCAGCAACAATCCCCATTGAATTATTTGGTCCTACTCGGTATCAATGGGATCAGGGATACTTCCAACAAGAAATATATCGAAGAATTGGTGCGGGACTAGCCGAAAATCAAAATTTATCATAAGCTTATTCTAAAATTCCTGAAAAATTAGCTTTTTATGATTACATCGGAAATAATCTAGCAAAAGAGGGGTTATTTAGAGCGGGTTCAATGGACAATGGAGATGGAATAGCCATCGGTTGGTTAGGACATCCCGTTTTTTGAGATAAAGAGGGACATGAGCTTTTTGTACGTTGTATGCCTACTTTTTTTGAAACATTTCCTGTTGTTTTAGTAGATGGGGACAAAATTATTAGAGCCGATGTTTCTTTTCGAAGGGCAAAATCGAAATATAGTGTCGAACAAGTAGGTGTAACTGTTGAGTTCTATGGTGGTGAGCTTAATGGAATAAGTTATAGTGATCCTGCTACTGTGAAAAAATATGTTAGACGTGCTCGATTGGGTGAAATTTTTGAATTACATCGTGCTACTTTGAAATCAGATGGTGTTTTCTGTAGAAGTCCAAGGTTCATTTGCTCTGTTATTCTTTTTCGGGCACATTTGGCATGGTGCTAGAACTTTGTTCAAAGATGTTTTTGTTGGTATCGACCCAGATTTAGATGCTCAAGTAGAATTTGGAACATTCCAAAAAATTAGAGATCCAACTACAAGAAGACAGGTAGTATAACATTCTTTTGTTCTTTTATACTTTTTTTATAATTTTTAATTTCACAAAAAGAACTAGATCAATCTTGATTTGAATCATAACATTTACTCTTTTTTTTTTTTTTGGAAAAGAGCCCCACCCCAAGAAACAAGTATGAAAGCTATAATTGTAAACCACGATCAAATCTATGGAAGCTTTGGTTTATACATTTTTCTTAGTCTCAACTTTAGGAATTATTTTTCTCGCTATTTTTTTTAGAGAACCCCCTAAAGTTCCGACGAAAAAGGTTAAATAATTTTTTATTATCTTCTTTTTTATTATCTTAATTGAAGTAATGAGCCCCAATAGGGAGTGCGCATTACTTCAACTAGTTCCCATGTTCTTCAAATGGATCTCTTAGTTGTTGCGAGGGTTGCCCAAAGGGAGTATATAAGGCATACCCAATAAAACTTACATGTAAACCAGATATAGAGATGACAATTAGGGTTGCTATTTCCATTATTATAATTCTCAAGTTTCCAAATCACAATAGATCTATAGGATAAGATCCTTATATTTACAGTGGAATGGTATATAAAGTCAACAGATCTAAATGAATAAAAAATAGTATTTATGGCTATGCAAACCGTTGAGGATAATTCTAGATCTGGTCCAAGACGAACTGTTGTAGGGAATTTATTGAAACCCTTAAATTCAGAATAAGGTAAAGTAGCCCCGGGATGGGGAACTACTCCTTTGATGGGTGTTGCAATGGCTCTATTTGCGATATTTCTATCTATTATTTTGGAGATTTATAATTCGTCCATTTTATTGGACGAAATTTCTATGAATTAGATTCACAAGAATCAAGCAATTAGTTTTTCAATAGAATGTGAAGCATTTAGGCTTCTTATTGTTTGTTAGTCTATTCCATTTTGATTTGGTAGTTTGATCGTAGAATTTCTTTGTTTCTGTATTCCTGGAATGAGTGTGTGACTTGTTTTAATTGGTCTTATTGAAAGTATAGAACATAAAAATGGGTCTGTCATCTTGATCGAGATGGTTTTATTCCGTCATATATTTAATCCAGTATCTGGAGCACGAAATATAGAAAATAGATTCTAAAAATATTAAAACTATGATTCATACTAAATAATTAGATCTCGCAACTGAACTTAAAAGCCTTGGCAATGATACATTGTTGTGTTTGTTCCATGAAGGGCTTAAACCAACGATCAAAGCGGAAATGGCAGTTGATGAGTTTGAAAGTTTGCAGACAATGATGGATCGATCTATGATATTAGAAACTCGTAACATGGCGTGGCAGGAAGAAGGGACTTCACCATGGGGTCGCAAAGGCATTGCTCGCAACAATAATTGGGCCAAGCCTAACAGTCCCTCACAGAACCAAGAGTCAATTAAGTCAAATCCAACTACTCACACTGCCAAGGATATTAAAACACCAGCAGGTCCTAGTACAAGTCCGTTATCAAGTCCAGTAATTCTAGTGAAGAAGGATGGTGGATGACGTTTCTGTGTAGATTATTGGGCACTCAACAAAATCACAATCTATGATAAATTTTCGATTCCAATAATTGAAGAGCTCTTGGATGAGCTTGATGGAGCAGCTGTGTTTTCTAAATTGGATTTAAAATCTGGTTACCACCAGATTCGCATGCGGGAGGAGGATATCCACAAAACAACATTCAGGACACATGAAAGACATTACGAATTTCTTGTAATACCTTTTGGGCTAACTAATGCCCCGTTCACATTTCAAGCGTTGATGAACACGGTGTTGAGGCCTTACCTTCGGAAGTTCACTCTTGTCTTCTTTGACGACATCCTAGTATATAGCAAAGATCGGGTCAGCCACAGAGTTCATTTACACATAGTTTTTGAGTTGCTACGGCAAAACCACTTGCTGGTAAATAAAAGAAATGTTGCTTTGAGAGTGGGAGCATTGAATATTTGGGACACATTATATCTTCTAAGGGAGTGGTTGTTGATCCCAAGAAGATAAAAGACATGATGGATTGGCCTCAACCACAGAATTTAAAAGGATTGCGAGGGTTTTTAGGCCTTATCGACTATTACAGAAGATTTGTGCAAGGATATGGGAGCATTGCGTGGCCTCTCACACAATTATTGAAGAAATATTGTTTTCAGTGGAGTAAGGAAGCTGAATCGGCTTTTTAGAAACTCAAAATAGCCATGGTATATGTACCTGTGTTGGCTGTCTCGTGTTTTTCCAAACCTTTTCAGATCGAGACGGATGCTTCTGGAAAAGGTGTTGGAGTTGTATTGATGCAAGAAGGTCGCCCTATAGCGTATATGAGCCAGAAATTATCAGATACAGCACAGAGAAAATCAGTATATGAAATGGAATTGATGGCAATAGTACTTGCCATTCAAAAATGGCGACACTATCTGTTAGGGCAACGATTTATAGTGTTTACAGACCAAAAGTCATTGAAATTTCTACTAGAACAAAGGGTGGCTGAGGAGGGGCAGCAAAAGTGGTTGTCAAAATTGTTAGGCTATGATTTTGAAATCAAGTATAAGGTCAGATTTGATAATAGTGGTCGATGCTCTTTCAAGAAAATTTTATCATTCATCTCTTTCTTTTTGTATGGCTACTGAATGGGGGATATGGAGGCTGAGGTTTTGGAGGATCCGAAACTAAAGGATATTATGCAGAAGTTGTTGTTAGTGGCAGAAGGGGTTGCTGGATTTGAGTTGTCTAATGGGCGACTTATGTATAAAGGGAGGCTGGTCTTGCTAAATCCTCCAAATGGATTCCAAAGATTCTATTAGAATTTCACAACTCTAATATAGGGGGCCATTCAGGGTTTTTTTGCACTTATAAGCGGATCTCATCTATCCTGTATTGGGAAGGCATGAAATCTACAATTATGGAGTTTATCAAAGGTTGTGAAGCGTGTCAGCAGAACAAAAATTTCACTCTCAAACCTGCCGGTTTACTATAGCCCATACCCATTCCTACAAACGTTTGGGCAGACATCTCGATGGATTTCATTAGCGGTTTACCTAAGGCTAAAGGATTAGATACTATTTTTTGTTGTGGTAGACCGGATGACCAAATATGCTCACTTCTTCGCCCTCTCTCATCCTTTTACAGCAAAAGTTGTAGCTACTTTATTCATCAAAGTGGTGTTGCGACTTCATGGTTTTCCATCTTCCGTTGTATTTGAAAGAGACAAAGTTTTTATGAGCGTTTTTTGGTCAGAATTATTTAAACAAGCAGGGACTTCATTGACAATGTCATCAGCGTATCATCCTCAAACAGACGGTCAAACAGAGGCTGTCAACAAGTGTTTGGAAACTTATTTGAGATGTCTGACAGGATCTAAGCCAAAACAATGGCCAAAATGGTTGGCTTGGGCTGAGTTTTGGTACAACACTAATTACCATGGGTCCATTAAGATGACACCCTTCAAAGCTCTGTATGGAAGGGAACCTCCACCTTTGCTAAAAGGTAGAATGGAATCGATGGTGGAAGATGTCAAGCTTTTAATGGAGGATAGAAACCAGATGCTTGAGGAGCTTCAATTTCAGATGAACAGGGCACAAAATAGGATGCAACAGGTAGCTGATAAGAAGAGGAGGGAAGTGATCTTTGATATTGGGGATTTGGTGTACTTGAAAATCCATCCGTACAGAATGAAATCCTTGGCAACAAGGGTTAATCAGAAGTTGAGTGCACGTTTTTATGACCCGTTTGAAGTGGTTGAACGCATCGGTGAGGTGGCATACAGGCTCAAACTTCCTCAATCAGCTAAGATCCATCTGATGTTTCATGTTTCTCTGCTCAAAAAGAGTATTGGTCCTTCCTTATCTCCTCAGCCCCTTCCCACGACATTAACTGAAGATAATGAACTCGTGGTCCAACTGGAAGAAATCAAGGACAGTAGATACAATAAAAAGAGAGAACTTGAAGTGTTGGTGAAGTGGCAGCACCTTCCCGAATTTGAGAAGACTTAGGAATTAGCTGAGAAAATACAATCTGTTTTTCCAATGTTTCACCTTGAGAACAAGGTAACTCTTCAAGGGAGGGTATTGTAACAAAATCAAGCAGCAGATTTGGGGAAATCACCCCTTTTCAATACACATATAAGAGGAGAAATAAAATAGCGAAATAAGTGGGATTGAGAACGAGAATTGAGGAAATTATTAAAGAGAATGAGAATATAAATATAGGAATAAGAGAGTAGTAGAGGCGTGGTCCTAACAAGAGAATCCTTATAAAAATTCAAGAATAATTAAGACAACAATAAAATCACATTATACAAATACAAAATGAAGTGAATTATAGAATATTCAAGAGGCCTTAAAAGATCACGATAAAGATAAGTATGCCGACTTGATATTTTAGCATTATAATAAAAAAGAATAGCTTTCGGATTTTTATTTTTTATTATCGTAAGAGAAAATTAGAATCATAGGATGAAATAAAGCAATTTCAAACTTTCTATTACAAATATCTGTTTTTGTTACAACCAATATTTGAGTATTTTGTCTGAGCTGTACGAAATTAAATTTGTATATACGGTTCTCTGGGGGTTCCTTTGGGTTACCTATCTCAATAAAGTCTATGATTGGTTCGAAGAACGTCTTGAAATTTAGGCAATTGCCGATGATATAACTAGTAAATATGTTCTGCCTCATGTGAACATATTTTATTGTTTAGGTGGAATTACACTTACTTGTTTTTTAGTCTAAGTAGTAACGAGATTTGCTATGACTTTTTATTATCGTCCAACTGTTACTGAAGTTTTTGCTTCTGTTCAATATATAATGACTGAAGCTAATTTTGGTTGGTTAATCCGATTAGTTCATGTTGGCAAGTATGATGGTCTTAATGATGATTCTACACATATTTCGTGTGTATCTTACAAGTGGTTTTAAAAAATCTCGCGAATTAACTTGGGTTATGGGTGTAGTTTTGGCTGTATTAACTGCATCTTTTGGTGTAACTCATTATTCCTTACCTTGGGATCAAATTGGTTATTGGGCAGTAAAAATTGTAACCGTGCTATTGTCCCTACTCGTTCCACAATCTGAAATGGGCCATAAAACCTGTGAGATAACTTTTCATTGGGCCTTTTGGCTAAAGACGACATTCTATATGGTTGAGCCTTGAGGTATACCCAATCTCCATATTTCTCATTCGTTGTTGGGCATTCTGCAAGTTGTCCTTAAGCTCTCGAAGAATGTTATAACGGGCTGCCATTAGAGAAGCCACTTCCTTCACATTTGAATGATAAGTTTCCCCTCTAAAGAGAACTGGAGGAGAACAACCATAGAAAACTTGAAAGTGGTCTTTAAAGAAGCATTGTAGCTAGTGTTGAACCAATATTCAGCCCAAGCTAGCCAATCCATCCATTTCTTTGGGTAGCCACTTACAAAGTAACGTAAATACGTTTCCAAACACCTGTTGGCCACTTCCGTTTGCCCATTTGTTTGCGGGTGAAAATAAGTGTTGTACTTAAGTTTCGTCCCTGCAGATTCAAACAAAGCAGTCCAAAACTTGCTTAAAAACAGTCTATCCTAATAAGAAACAATAGAAGAAGGAAAACCATGGAGTTTAACCACTTCTCGAATGAAGGCTTCAACAACATCTTTAGTTGTGAATGGATGAGAAAGAGGAATGAAATAGGTGAATTTAGACAAACGATCAATCACTACCAGGATGGTATCTTTCCCTTTGGATTTTGGTAACCCCGTGATAAAATCCATGGATATCTCAACCCACACCTTTTGGAGGATCAACAAAGGTTGAAAAAGGCCAGCAGGGGACAATGCTTTATATTTGTTCTGCTGGCATACTTGGCACCTTGCTACGTAGTCCTTAACCTGCTTCCTCATCCTTTTCCAAAAGACTGATGTCGAAATGAAGTTGAAGGTACGGAGGAACTCGAAATGACCACCCATACCCGAATCATGAAATTCACCAAGGAGAAAAGGAATTTGAGAAGATGTTGGGATGACAATCTTACCCTGGAAAAAGAGGCGACCTTCTGAAAGAGAGTAACCTGGAAAAGTAGATGAGCCTTGTTGAATTGTCGAGATGATGTGTTGTAAGTCTTTGTCGTGTAAAGTCTCATCCTCAATAGTCTTCTAAATATCCGCATGGATCACTGATAAAGCATAATGAATCATTTATCTGGACAACGCATCAGCTGCCTTGTTCTCAAAACTTGGTCGATATTGTATCTCAAAGTCTAAACCTATTAATTTGGAGCTTCATTTAATCTTATCATCCCCCCACAACCGTTGTTTAGTGAGAAATTCAAGGCTTTGGTGGTCGGTGAGAATCTTGAAATGACGGTCCAGTAATAGTGACGCCACTTTTGGACTGCAAAGACAATAGCCATCAACTCCCTTTCATATGATGCTTTCATTTGAGAACGGGGAGCAAGAGCCTGACTGAGAAAAACAATTGGCATCCCTGTTGAGAAAGAACAGCTCCAATTCCGAATTAGGAAGCATTAGTTTCGATGGTGAACTCTTGAGTAAAATTTGGAACAGTAAGTGTGGGTAAATCCACCATGAGTACCTTAAGTTTATCAAACGCTGCTTGTGCAGCGTCAGTTCAAAAAAATGCATTTTTCTTGGTTAGATCTGTAAGAGGCTTAGCTAACAATCCATACCCCTTTACAAATTGGCGGTAATAACCTGTCAAACCAAGAAACCCACGTAAAGCTTTCACATCTTTGGGAGTAGGCCATTCTAACATTGCCTGAGTCTTCTTTGGGTCTCTCGCAACTCCACTTTTGGATACAATGTGGCCCAAATACTCCACCGAGGAAACAACAAAGGAACACTTTTTTCTGTTCAAGATCAACTTGTTGGCTATGAGAACTGAGAAGACTTGTTACAAGTGTTGCACGTGATCATTGGCCGAGCTGCTGAAAACCAGAATATCATCGAAAAAGACGATGACAAATTTTTGAAGAAATGGTCGAAGAATGTCATTCATTAAAGCTTGAAATGTACTTGGTGCATTTGTCAACACAAATGGCATAACAAGAAATTCATAGTAATCTTCATGTGTTCTGAAAGTTGTTTTAGGAATGTCATGATCCACCATACGAATCTGGTGGTAACCAGATTTCAGGTCCAGCTTAGAGAATATAGATGCACCAGCCAATTCGTCAAGAAGCTCTTTAATTACTAGAATGAGAAATTTATTTGGAATGGTGATTCAGTTGAGAGCTCTATAATCAACACAAAAATGCCAATTGTTATCTTTCTTTTTGACCAATAGGATAGGGCTTGCATAAGGACTAGTGCTCGGTTGAGTGATCACGTAGTCCAACGTTTCCCTAACCATTTCTTCAATAACCTTTTTCTGATAGTGCGGGTAACGATAGGGAAGAATGTTAGGTATATTGATTCTTTCCTTGAGTTGACTGGCATGATCATGTGTGCGATTAGGAGGAAGACCTTGCAACGATTGAAATATAGTAGAAAAAAAGTCCAGAACCTGCTACACCTCCGCTGGTACATCTCTAGAATCCATAATATCAACTCTCATAGGCCATAATTGCACCATAAAAATGTTGTCTCCCTCATGCAAAGACTGCACCGCTAGGGTAAAGTGACATTTCCATAACATAGCTCTGCATCACCTTGTAATTTAAGTCATGTGTTTCTTGCTGGAATATGAAGGCAGGAATCTCTAAAATTAGTGTACACTTCTTCCAATTTATCGAGCCAAGCTAATCCGAGAACAAATTCAGCCTCATCAACAGGAAACGGAAAAAATTTCTCTGTCACAGTGACTTCCAGAAAGGATAAAGAAACCCCTTTGCGAACACCTTGGCCCTGCACTTGCTTTCGATCTGCCACCTTGACCACAAACTGAGGGCCTACATCAACCTCCAGACCCAATTCCTGTGCAATTTTGGGAGCCACAAAATTGTGGGATGCCCCGCAATCGATTAAGACCCTTACACCCTTCCCATGTATTGTCGCCCAAACCCTTATTGATCTGTGATTGTTCGGAGAAGATGAGAGTTTAAATTCAACTTCACTGACCATGAGAGTGGTATCATCTTCCTGGTGCTCCACATTGGTTGCCTCCACCGTTTCTAAAGCATCACCCTCCACTAGCATCAATTTCAAGCCCTTAGTCCTTTTTTCTTGATATTCAGCATTGCATAAATGTTTGGGTCCTCTTGGTTTGTTACCCATTCCTACAAACTCCTCAGGTTTAGGGGTGTTGGGTTGAACCTGTGAGGAATTCTTGGGTGGCCCATGCCACTGAGAGCTAGAAGGGCCCAATCTGTTTTGGACCTTATGAAATCCTCTAGACAAAGTGGCATTCTTCCCTTCAACTTTCTTTGCCAAATTCATCAAGTCTTCTAATGAATGAAAAGGAAGCAATTTGCATTCAGCACTTACCTCGGTTTTCAACCCATTGAGAAAAATCCCAATAATGAATTGAAAATCAACAATCCGTAAGGGGCTAGCATACATCTCGAAGTTGTCTCTGTACTCACGCATTGATTACTCCTGTTTTAATTGCAACAATAACTCATAAGGGTTTTGTAAAAGTTCTGGTTGGAAGCGTCGTAGCACCGCTTCTCTTAAATTGAGCCATGAATGAAATTGTGTTGATGGTTCCCACCAACGGAACCACGTCAGCGCTCGCCCTTCTACTGCATAGGCAGCCACCGAAATCCACTCAGCTTCCGACACCGCTCGTAATTCAAAATACTGCTCGATGCGGTCAAGCCAATTGTATGTATCCTCGCCACGAAAAATTGGAATTTTCACCTTACGCCACGGTTCACGTTGGTTGTTACGACGATTTTCCGTAGGAGAGCGATCACCGAGGCGCCTCTCACGCCAACCAGGGTCGCGATATACGCTTCCGAGGACGTTCTACTTGATCCAGCTGTGCCTCGATACGTCTCAATGTAGAACGTCCATTGAAGAGTGTCGATTTTTCTCTTCCTCTAGCCTAGCGTCCACGGTTGATGCATGCTCCTGAATCTGAGACAAAACAGATTCCATCTCATCCATCTTTTGATTTCTTGACTGCACCATCACAGTACGAGGATCCAAGTAATCTGATACCAATGTTAGGAATGTAATTCCTACTACAATCTTTCCTTTTATTTATACCTAAGAATGGATAATCACCCAAATCCCAAAGATAATTACAAAGACTAAAAACTAATAATTAAACATATATCCTTCCCTTTCCTAAGTTGATTCACTCTTATGTATACTAAATTTTTGTAATAGAATACCAAAACCAATCCTATCTATTTAAGTTGAAAATCTAAAATAGAATTTTAAATCTAAATTTCCCGATTTTGCTGTTGCTCTCCTCTTTTTTGGTAAAAATCCAAACTGAATCTCCCTTTGCTAACAGAACTATAATCTCCTCTCCCTCGTCTTATTTCTCGATTTCTTTTTCGCCTGTCTTTTTTTTTAGTTCACCCTTAACTATACTTATTCTTGTGACAGGATGACGGCTGATTTTAGTTGTTAGTATTGTCACAATACTAAATGAATTTGATGAAGCCATACAAGACAAGTTCAGCTAAGCAATGGCAGCAAGCAAGCAATTGGATTTTGGTCTTGATTTGGTGTGAGTGTGTTCGAGATTGATTGGCAAAGAAC